>OBVJ01000030.1_pt1 | contig 143832 bp, 98 predicted proteins | sample 1495071 | NCBI WGS metagenome assembly OBVJ01 (sample SAMEA2579985, study PRJEB22360) | human gut metagenome | reverse complement strand
TTCTGGAATTGGTAGTATGTAATCTCTCATATCGCTTCTTATTAGTGCTGTAAAGATAAATAATGCTGCTCCATTACACAATAGAACAGCATTACAAATTACTACAGAATGTAATTACATTCTACCAAATACGTACTTCACGACCTTCGCATTAGCTCTGTTCTCGTTGGCGAAATCCCGCTCAATGTAGATGTCCGTTACCCTCATTGTTTCATCAACATGGTTTAACGCTGCATGGACTGTATATTTGTCAATTCCCACTTTATTGAGTGCTATGGTAGCCCATGAGTGCCTTGCTGCATAATATTCCAAGTCGTCAATCTCTAATAATGTTCCAATCTCCTTTAAACCATAGTTTATGGCTTTATTAAAACCTTTCTCGTCAACGTAATATTGATAGAAATTGAAGAGGCGTTTACCTGTCTCATCCTTATACTTCTCAATGAGTGGTTGGGCTAATTTAGGTATATCAACCTTCATTTGAGCTTTATCCAGTCTGCGGTCTTTAGTCTTGGTACGATTATATATAATTGTATTGTCTTTCATTTCAGTGGCATTGTATAAGTCTGCTGAATTCATCCCCATAAGGCAGAATGATAGAATGAAGCAATCTTTAGCCAAATTATAACGGCACGTAGCTTTGTAACCTTTCTTCATGTCCTTATATGGTAACTTCCATACCTTCTTTATAATATCTGCAGATATAGCTCTTTTACGGGTAGCTTCTTGTTTGGGTATTTCAAGTTCTATGAAGGGTGAGTTGGGAATTAAGATTAAATTCTTATCCTTCTTATTATACCTCTTCTTGGCTTCATTGAACAACTTCTTGATACTTATCAAATAAAGGGAGAGTGAACGATTAGAAGGTACACGTTTGCCTTGCTGCATTAATCTTTTAGTCCGTATCTCACGTTCTTTATTCAAGAATGATTTGAAGTCTTCTAAGAAGTCAAGAGTAATTAGATTAATATCCAACTCCTCCTTACCTATGAAACGCACTAAAGCATTAATGGCAGTTGTATAATTGGGTGCACCTTTGATTGTAGTTGAGGCTATCCATTCACGACTGAATTTAATGAAATCTATTACTTGGTTCTTCTCATGTTCATGGTTTAATAACTCCAATATGTCCTCTAATGTGTAATTATTCTGGTCTATTTGAAGTTTGTTACACCGTTCTTTGTAGTATACTACCAGATTATCAATCTCCTTCTTAATAGGAGTACCTTCCTTGAATTTGAAGTCTTTAGTAAGTTCTTTAGGTGTTATGAATAGGTTTGTAGATAATCTTCTTACCTTTCTATTCATTGTAAACCTTACCTTGACATTGTATGTCTTATCACTCCTCTGTTTGTCCTGTTGGACTTCTGCTTTAATTGTTAGCATTTTAACCTATTAATTTGGGGTCAACAATAGGTCAACAACTACCTAAATTAAGGCTAATATTACCGAAGCAACAGACTTATATCTGGTGGGTTTACAAACTAAAAGAGGCTCTATTCCCTTAGGAATGAGCCTCTTAGTTTGTGGACCAGCCTGGGCTTGAACCAGGGACCTCCAGATTATGAGAACGATAAGATGATATTCTGTGATAGTCTATTTCGTTAATCATTGTTGATTATCAGTCAGTTGCGAAATCCGTCATTTACAATGAAACTCACTAAATCCCCCTAACTGAAACCGTTTGTTTACGCATTGTTTACGCAGAAAACTGTCAGATTACCCGTCCGGAGTTATGCTAAATGAAGTTCCATTGTATGATGCATAAGGCATCATGCCATTGCAAAAATGTATTGTCACTCTAAATATAGTAAGGGCACTCTAACACTTTTGATACTGACTCTGACACCAAACTTGTCATTTATATGTCGACTTAGACACCAACTTGGACACTAACTCAGACACTAAGCATATTGGTAACACATAAGTAGAAGGCAAAGCAAAATCTCTACAGATACTTTATAACGTTAATTATACTGATTCAGATCAGTATTTTGGGTCAGTTTTACCGTAAACTCAATCATTTCTTTTGTCAAGTGAAATAAAATCACTATTTTTGTGGGCAAATAACAAATTTTGCCAATATGGAAACAGATATAAATCGTCTGAAAGTAGTTTTAGCAGAAAAGAAGAGGACAAATAAATGGCTGTGTGAGCAATTAAATGTCAATCCATCCACCGTTTCAAAATGGTGTACGAATAGTTCTCAGCCAGATATTGAAACTCTAATTAAAATATCACACCTATTAGATGTAGAATTGAACGATTTGGTAAATAAGGACTTCAAAACTTTTTAGCCTATAAATCGGATGTCAGATTTATGATAAAAATCCAAAATGAGGAATAAACGTATTGAATATATAATAGATGAAATTCTTGACCAGTATGCGTATGCTGATGAGTCTACCCGACCATGGATTATAGGATTCAGTGGGGGAAAGGATTCTACTGTATTACTAATGCTTGTATGGATTGCGCTTGAAAAATTAAAAGAACTACCGGGGCCGTTTCAACTTCGTAGACCAATATATGTCGTATGTAATGATACAATGGTTGAAAATCCTATAATTGCATCGTATGTTGACCAAGTTCTTGAACAGATAGAAAAAAAAGCAAGAGAAGAAGACTTGCCTATTTTTGTTCGGAAGACTACGCCTCGATTGGAAGATTCTTTTTGGGTGAATGTTATAGGGAAAGGTTATCCTGTTCCAAACACAGCATTTAGATGGTGTACTGAGAAAATGAAGATTAAGCCTACAGCTCGTTTTATAATAGAACAAGTTGACGAGTGTGGGGAAGCTATAATTTTAATTGGAACAAGAAAAGCAGAAAGTGCGACTCGCGCTCGTTCCATCAAGAAACATGAAATTCATGGCAAGCGACTTACCAATCATACTCTGTTGGCAAATACATATGTCTATGCACCAATCAAAGAATTGATGTTGGAAGAAGTCTGGTATATAATAAATACCATTCCATCACCCTGGGGATTTGATAACAAAATCCTGTTTAACATTTATGTTGATGCAAGTGCGGACGATTACGAATGTCCAACCGTTGTAACAGACAAAAGTCATGGTTCTTGTGGTCAAAGTCGTTTCGGCTGTTGGACTTGCACTGTTGTGAAGGATGATAAGTCCATGCGTTCGCTTATAAAAAATGGCCGAGAATGGATGCAACCGCTTTATGATTTTAGGTTAAAGCTGGATCAAGAACGGAATATCATTGAGAATCGGTTCCCGTTGCGCCGGGATGGGAGAAGAGCCGTAAACGATATGGGACCCTACACTTTCACATATAGAGCGAAAATGTTGGAAGGACTGTTAAATGTTCAACATGAATTGCAACAATATAATCCTGAAATAAAACTCATTACTGATCAAGAATTGATTGCAATTCAAGTGAACTGGTATCGAGATTTTAACTTTGCACATCAAGTATCAGAAATATATAACAAAATCTATAATTCCTCATTAAATATGGAAGAGGGCAAGATAAAAAACAAATTGGAAGCAGATTTGATGAAAGAAATTTGCCAAGAAAACCTTGAAGAAGGTGAATTGATAGAGCAACTTCTTATGCTTCAGAAAAGCAAGTCACTCATGCAGCGACGCCGTGGCTTGAAAACAGAAATTGAGTCTCGTTTAGAGGAATTTGTAAATAAAAAGAAATCATGACGATACGCGAAATTGAACTTAATAATTTCCGAATTTATAAAGGAAAGAATAAGATTGAACTTTTTCCCGATGGGAATAGGAATCTGATTATCGTCAGTGGTAATAATGGTTTCGGCAAAACAACTTTTCTCATGTCATTAGTTTGGTGCCTATATGGTAAGAACATGGGGAAGGTTGATGAACTATACCGTAAAGAAATTGACGAAAAAGGAGGTTATAGTAAATACATTGGTAATAGTCTCAACTTTGCTGCACAGAAAGAAGGCGAAACTCGGTTCTCTGTGTCCGTTACATTTACGGATGTAGAAATTCCAGATACGCCTTGCACCGAGATAACAATTGTTCGTTCCTATGATAGTGCAACAAATTATGATGACGAGTTAGAAATTCTGATTGATGGCCGGAAGAACGATTTGTTCACGGGATCAAAAGAGGAAATTGCAAAAGAAGAGGAAATATTTATTCGGGATTATATACTTCCAATAGAGATTGCAAAATTCTTTTTCTTTGATGCAGAAAAGATAGTTTCATTTGCTCAAATAAATACTCCAGAACAACGAAAGGATTTAAGTCTTGCATATTCTCAAGTTCTTGGCATACAAAAATATGAAGATCTAAAAAATGAATTGGTCAGAATCCAGGATGACTATAGAAAGTCATCTGCTAAACCTCAAGAGAAACGCGAGTTTAATGGACTAATCGCAGATATTGATTTCAAAGAGGGTGAAATTGATAGGTTGACTGAGGAAATTAGTAATTTGGAAGAAGACCGAGTTTTTAAACGTCATAATTCAGCCGAACTTCAATCAAAATTGATTCGTGAAGGCGATACTATGTCTGTAGACGAATTGCAGAAATTAAATAGTAGGAAGGCGGAACTTGACATAGTGCTAAGGGAAGCAGATGACAGCCTTAAAGATTTATATAGCCTTATTCCATTTGGCTTGGCAGGAGGTATTATGTCTGAACTTTCAACACAATTAGAAACAGAAAAAGCGTATAAACAGAATAAACTTCAACTGGAAGGAGTTAATGATAAAACTGATGTCATACTCGGCGATATTGAAGAAGCAAAGAAGGATCTCCATTTCTCAATTGATATAAAGACCAGAGATTTCTATGAACTTCAAATCAGGCAACTCATCAAAAAGCATTTTTATAACGTTTCTGATGAAAGTAAGTTTGAACACTTCAGTACATTGCATGACTTTAGTCAGGGACAGGTTGAAGAGTTTATGCATCTTATTGCGAAAATCAAAGATAGTAAATCTTCTTTTGAGAATCTAATTAATAAATATACCAAAGCCAAATCTGAATTATACACAATCGAAAAGAATATTCGAGAGGCTGAGAAAAAAGCAGAGAGTGATTATGTTCAGGATTTGAGAACCCGAAAAGAAAATATCGATCGTCAGATAGATTCCATCGGTGTAGAAATCGGGAAAAGACAAAGTGAAATAGAGTTACTTAAAGAACAAGTGATTGCTCATAAAAAGCAAAAGGAGATTCTCTCTAAAAAAATAAATGTTTCAGATCAGAACCGTGCAGTTGACAATGAAGCTGCGCGCCTAATCAATACAATACAAAAATTCCTTATTCGTTTTAAGGAAGAAAAGAAAAAGGCACTTGCGAAGAAACTGGAAGTAAAGCTTCAATCATATTTGCACAAGACCAATCTTGTTAAAAAGGTAATTGTTGACATCAATGGCAATGGTGATGATGTTGACATTTGCCTATTTGGATATGATGATAAGAAAATTGATAATAGCATTCTTTCCATGGGGGAACGTCAGATGTTTGCATCTGCACTATTAAGTGCTTTGGTTGATGAAACAGAAATTGAGTTTCCTGTTTTCATAGATAGCCCAATGCAGAAATTTGACCCGCAACATACAAAGAATGTACTCACGAAGTTCTATCCAAATGTTTCAAAACAAGTGATTCTATTTCCTCTTCTTAAAAAAGAATTGACGGAAGAAGAATATCAATATATTCAACCAATCGTAAATAAATCCTATTTGATAAACAATGAAAAAGATGGTTCGCACTTTGTTGAAGTGAAACCAGAGAATCTTTTTGAAGAATATAACAATAGCGGATATGCAAATTAACATCAAAACATCTGGCGAAAACCAAGCCATTGTAACCCAATTAACAAAAAAACTTACTGGGGGTACAAAAGAAAATGTGATAGCTCGTATTGCATTAGGCTATTCTTTGTCTACAGGTAAACGCTTTACACAACAGGAATTTTCTGCATACGATTCACAAGGAAAAGAATACAAGGACCATATCCTATTTGATGGACAGTATAGAGATTTCTATATTGCCTTAATTTGTCAGGCATATGGAATAACTAAAAATGACGAGCTTATCCCCAAGTACATAAAACTACATATTGATCATGGATTAGAAAAGATAAATTACCTGTTTGAAAATAATCCACAATATACTTTCTTCGATTTCTTAACTGAATATTTCAGAAAGGGAATTGATATGATTGAAGATTCTCCCGAAAGATTCGATTGTGTTGAGAATAGAAATCAACACATCACAAAAAGTGTGTTTTCTGGTCCTATTAAAATCAAAGTGGGATATAATATCGAAACAAGAGAGGATATATATTGTTGCTTCAACGATTCTACTCGCTACAACAATCAACACATTGCCGTAGCAGGAAAATCTGGTTCTGGCAAGACTCAATTTGCACTTGAATTTCTTCGCCAATTGTATACACAGACGCAAGGTCAAGTCAATTTTCTGTTCCTTGATTTTAAGGGACTAAGTGAAGATGACAGGAATAAAATGAGGGATTTCTTTACAGAAACTCATACAGAATGTATAAATGCGCCTCATACACCATTTCCATTGAATCCAGTTTCATTCATTGATAATGTTAATGAAAAGAACAAACTTGTAGGTATAAATAAATTTGTTGATATTATTGCTAAATACTCCAATATTGGCAAGAAACAACAGCAAACACTAAAAGATGCTACGAAAGAAGCGTTTGTTCAACATAAAGATGGAAAACACCCTTCATTAAAGGAAATTTACGATTTAGTGATAGAATCAGTAGGTGATAACCGTGACACTCTTACTGAAATTATGGAACGTCTTAGTGAATATGAACTCTTTGCGTCAAGAGTTAATGATCCAAGTATCTTCTTAAATAACAATTATTATTTTTCTCTATCAGGTGAGCTGGATAGTACGGTTCGATTCACGTCAATCTTCCTCATCATTAACTACATCTTTAATGTGTTCACAAATATGGGTGGCACAGAAGTCATTGATGGTAACCGAAGCATGCGTTATGTGTTAATGATTGATGAAGCTCACGATTTATTCCGAGAAAAAAAGTCTTTGGAGATTTTGGAAGTTTTACTTAGAAAAATTCGCTCATATGGAGTCTCTATAGTTCTTCTCTCTCAAGGTATATCAGAGTATAATCAAGGCAATTTCGATTTTTCACAAGAATGTGAAACTGCATTCCTATTGCCGATAAACGACCTTAACAACACAAAAGCTATAAACAAATTCCTTGGCCTAAGTGAAAAGGATGGATCTCGAACTATGCGGAATCTTGAAAAATTAGATAACGGGCAATGTGTATCTAATATTAAAGAGTTGCAAAAAGGCGATTTGTTTGAAGTTGTACAATATTGGAAAGAAAAGTAGTTGATTATGAAAAAAAGAAGGACAATTATTGAAGCCGCAATAGAGGTCTTAAAACATTCAGACGAGACATTATCTGTTTCTGAAATTTATGCAAAAATAATCGAAAAATCTTTGTATGAGTTTCATGCACAAGATCCGTTGTCAGTCCTAAGAGTTGAACTTAGGGGGCATTCTGTTGGTATTGATTATCCTTCCGCATCTTCAAAGAAGTACTTTTTATATGATGAAGGAAGTCGCACTTTCGGACTTGTTAACGCACAAACAAAACATAATAATACGAAAAAAGAAGCGACTCCATTATCTATACTTAGAGAACTTCATAATAAGTACACACATGAATTTAAAGCAAAAACTCTTCGTCAACAAAAAGGGTTGAATCCTTATGATTTTGAATTGTTTTGCAAAAATTTATTAGAGAGGTATGGTTTTCACAATCTGACTGTCACTAAAAAAAGTCGCGATGGAGGCATTGATGGTCATGGTAAGCTCAAAATCGGTTTAGCTTATATGAATGTAGCCTTTCAGTGTAAAAGATGGGGTTCCAATAAGATTGGCAGAAAAGAAATTGATGCATTTCGTGGTGCAGTTCAAGGCGAATATGAACAAGGCCTATTTTTTACAACATCTTCATTTTCTAAAGAAGCAGAAGATAGCTCTATCAAACGAGGTGCAGTCCCCATAATCCTCATTGACGGAGATATGATTGTAGACTTCATGATTGATAAGCATTTCGGAATAGAATATGAAGAAATGCCCATTTACATAAATGCACTAGATAATATCTTATCTTAATAAATAGAAAAGAAAAATGACTACTAATATAATTGAAGGTAATCCTACAAAAAAGTTTTTCATTGAGATGATAACTCGAGATATCTCAATAGAAGATGCCATTATTGATTTATTAGATAATTCAATTGATGGTGCCAATCGAATTAATCAAAATGATTATTCAAATCTTTATATAGATTTGACTGTAAACGGTAATGAATTTATTATCAGAGATAATTGTGGCGGTTTCTCACTTGAAACAGCTCAGAAATATGCTTTTAGATTTGGCCGACCAGACAATGCACCAAGAATGCATAATAATACTGTTGGACGTTTCGGTATTGGAATGAAAAGATCTTTGTTTAAAATTGGAAAAATCTTTGATGTTGAAACCAAATGTAAATATGATCATTTTAAAATTAATGTTGATGTTGAAAGATGGGAACATAAAAAGCAAATTGTTACTCTTGAAGATAACGTAACTACTGAAATTGATGACTGGAGTTTTATTTACAGCGATGTTGATGACAATCAAAATTTAAATTCCGACGGAACATTTATAAAGGTCACCCATCTTAATGAAGAAGTTAAAGATTTATTTTCGGATAGTCGCTTCATTAGCAGTTTAGCAAACGATATTCAACGTTTACTGAATTTTAGCCTTTTAAAAGGACTGAAAATTACGCTTAATAATTCTATCCTTGAAGGAGAAAGAGTTGAGTTGTTGCTTTCTCAGACTTGTCAACCATACTATTTGGATGGTAGATTGAATGATGTTTCATATAGGATAATCGCAGGTCTAGGTGATATAGGAGAACCTAAAAAATCTGGATGGTATATATATTGTAATGATAGATTAGTTGTAGAAGCAGAGCAATCTTCTATAACCGGATGGGGTACTTCCTCTGTTAGAAAATGGCATCCTGATCTTGTCATGTTTAGAGGCATAGTATATTTTGATTCAGAAGAAACATTCAACCTGCCTTTAACTACTACTAAAAAAGGAGTTGACACGACTTCTGATGTGTATAAAGCTGCGCTCCCGTATATGAAAGAAGCTATGCTTTATGTTATTGATTTCCTTCGTCAAGTAACAAAGATGGGAGATGAAGCAAATAGTTATCGCCAATCCTTATGTGAAAATATGATTAAATATTCTGCTGTTGAATTGAAATCAACGCAATTTGTTCAGAATGGTGTTTCACATAATCAGAGGATTTTTTTACCACCAGAGTTGGATGAGGATATAATTTCTCAAAAGAAAAATACTGTGCGTATATCCTATGATGCGAACAAAAAAATCGCAGATATTGCCAAAACGTATGCCGATGCTAGTAGTTATAAAGAGCTAGGAAGTACAACATTTGATTATTATACTAAAATGGAGGGTATCGAAGAATGAAAAGTCCAACCAATTTAAATTATGAGGTACGCCCATGTAAATTTGTAGAACGCCGAATGTTATTATCTGCATTTATGCGTATTATACCACGATTTAATGTAAATTATCAGTATATTGGTTTTGGAGGATTAGCATTCACCGATTTCAAATTATTTCATAGAGAACTCCATATTAATACTATGTATAGTATTGAAGGCGGATATAATGAACAAAAGCTTGAATTTAATAAGCCATATTCCTGCATAAAGATTTTGTGTGGTGATTCATCAAACATGTTGTCTTCTATAGATTTGTCTAAATCAAGTATAATATGGTTGGATTATGATGGATGCCTAACTATGGATGTTTTTAGGGATTTAGAGCAAGTTCTGATGAAGATACCTCATGGAAGCATCTACTTAATGTCATGCAATAGGCAATTGAGAAAGGAAAAAATCCCCTATTCCTTAGCAGATTTATCGGCATTATTCGGGAACTTAGTCCCACTTGGATTAGAAAACGATTGCTGTTGTAATACTAAGGCACCAACAACAATAAAGAAGATGCTTGAGGCCGATTGTGCAAATGTGATTTCAGATAGGAATAAAACAGAAACATCAAAATTAAAATTTCAGACATTGTTTAACCTTGTTTATGAAGAATATAGAGGAGCGAGAATGTATACGTTTGGAGGTATCGTATTGCATGAAACTTTTGATGAAAAGACTCTCAACATTTGGGATCTTGATTTCATTAATACAGATGAACCTTATGAGGTTGACATTCCCAATCTAACATATAGAGAGGCTAGTGCATTAAATCAAATATTAAATTTAAATGAAAGGGAGAGTTACTTTGTTGACAATTCTATTATAGAAAAAGATGAAATTGAGCGTTATAAAAAGTATTATAAATACTTGCCCAATTTTTATGATGTAAGAATATAAATTTGTTCTACAACAATTACTTTGTAGTCATTATATTATTACTAAAAACAAACAGCTATACGACAGAGTTGAAAAGGTTAAGAATGAATTGAAAGGTTGCTTCAATTTTATATATGAGTAAAATAAAACCAAAAGAATGTCAGAACGTTGAATTCAAACGAATCTGGAAAGACGAGTACCTAAAGTGGATTTGCGGTTTTGCAAATGCACAAGGAGCCATCATGTATTTCGGTGTAGATGATAACCATGAGGTCTATGGACTGAGGGACAGCAAGAAGTTGTTAGAGGACATTCCAAACAAGGCGGTCAACTACATGGGGCTGGTGGTGGATGTTAACCTCTATGAGCAGGATGGTTTGGATTACATGGAATTGGTGGTTGAACCGAGTAATGTGGCCATCAGCTTTAAGGGCAAGTACTACTATCGCAGTGGCAGCACGATGCAGGAGCTTAACGGTATAGCCTTGCAGCAGTTTCTGTTGAAGAAAATGGGACGCTCGTGGGATGACATCACTAACGAGCGTGCTACATTGGAGGACATTGACCGCAAGGCTATAGACTATTTTCTCAAGAAGGGTATAGAGGCACAGCGTATTCCTGAAAGTGAGCGCAACGCTTCCACGAAGGACATACTCGACAGCCTAGGTTTACTTGATGACAACGGGAACTTAAAGAATGCTGCCATCCTCCTGTTTGGCAAGAAGCCTCAGAAGTTCTATCCGAGTGCAGTGTTTAAGATCGGTAGGTTTGGAAAGGATGAAGCCGATTTAATGTTTCAAGATGTCATTGAAGATAACATAATTCAGATGGCAGATCGCGTGATGGAGGCTTTACAGTCTAAGTACCTTGTGTCACCTGTACGCTTTGAAGGAATGCAACGTTATGAGACTTTGGAAATTCCCAAGGAGGCTATGCGTGAAATACTATATAACGCCATCGCTCATAAGGATTATACGGGGCCTGATATTCAAATGCACGTATATAATGACTACATTGAAATCTGGAACGAAGGTGAACTGCCGGATGGATATAACGAAATAGTACTGTATGGCAAACATTCTTCTAAGCCACGAAACAGAAACATTGCTAACACTATGTTCAAGGCTGGCTTTATCGATACATGGGGACGTGGCTTCAGAAAAATCCGAGAAGGGTTTGAAAAGGTAGGTATGCCCATGCCCAAAGTCGAGAATTTCTGTGGCGGGGTACAAGTTACGATTAAGCGGACGAAGTTTGCGCAAATGACAAATGTCGCAAGTGATGTCGCAAGTGATGTCGTAAGTTTGTCGCAAGTTCAACTAACTGACAGACAGCATAAAATTGTAAATCTCATAAAAGAAAATCCTTTTATATCAGCACAAGAAATGTCTGTAGTTTTGTCAGTAGTTCATCGTACTATTCAACGAGATCTTTCAACGATGCAGAAAATGGGTATTTTGATACGAGAAGGTAACACAAGTGCTGGACATTGGGTCGTTATTCAAGAATAGCATAATTAATTTCTCATTACAGTTTCCGATATAAAGCGAATTACAAAATCAAAGAGTAGTTCCGTCTAGAGTTGCTCTTTGATTCGGTAAACAACAAGCTATCATTGGGACTGTCGATTCTGATACAGCACCAAAGTACATGAAGTATATCCCTGTTGGGGCTTAATTTAACTTGCTGGCAACTTGCTATTGAGGTGTAAAATAAATGTAAATGGTTGAATTCCAACACAAATTGTTGGAAATTCAACTTGTTGGTAACTTGCTGGAAAGTATAATGACTTCTGGAAACGAACGATAATAGAGGCGAAAAACCGTCCCTATTTGCTTCAAGTTGCGCAATATACAACCAGTCCCAACCCTACCGTATAAACGAGCAAGAATATCACCAAGACTTTCATCCAGAAATCGGAGTACCAAACACCTTCATTCCGTCTGAGGATTTTGCGCATATTGGATTCATGCTCAGTGATAAGCTTTGTTTGTTCGGCTCGATGATTAGCCAATACCGAAGTCCAACTATCTATAGAGCGGTCTATGAGTTGCCTAAGTTGGGCAAGCTGTTCGGAGGTGATGGTTGCCTTGAAGTTCGTGTCCCGCTCTGCTTTCACGATGGCATTGCAGATGCCACTGACTATATTATCACAACTGCCAGCGGCTGCTTTGAGTGCAGCTTCAATATGACATTCGGCAGCGATGGCCTTCTCCAAATCCTCGTTGAACTTTATCAGCGTTTCTTTTGCCTCTCTTATTTCTACGAGAAGTTTATCCACTTCTGATTTCTCTGTTTCAATTTGCCGGTTGATTTCAACCTTCTCCAGCATGTCATTGACATTTATGGGCGATGTGCCCCTTGATTTACCTATACTCATGTTCTTGTTATTATAAAAGGTGAATTATCTGCGAAGTCCTCTCCTGCGCTTGCACATGCTGTTTGCCATTCTTGCGCAGCGGCGTGCCCATTCAAGTTCATCCTCATCCTTGTCTCGTCCCCAGCCTTCTGTGTCAGAACCGCCACCTCCACTTGAAACCGCCATGCTTGTGGCAGCATCCATATATCCTGCAAAGAGTAAAAGAGCCGTGTGCTGTATCTCTTCAATCTTTGCTAACGGATGGGCTTCCTCCAAAGAACACTCCTGTCGGATGATATTGTCAGCGGCTTCGGGTATCTCCACATGGTAGCTGTGATATTCGTCTGTCGCTATATCATAGTACCTTATAACAGGCTGTGGAGCCATCTTGGGTTGTACAACAGAATCAGCGTTGGCTGTCTGTGTTTGTTGAGGAATAGATTTTGTTGGCTCGGATTTCCTTTCCTGCTGATGCAGTTTTGCCCAAGTAGCCTCTATCTTTGATGGAGTCAGATTTCTCCCGATACCCAACACGGATGATTTATAATTTGAGTTATCCCGTTTGACTGAATAACCATAAACTTTTCCCTTATCATTTTCTTGTATATGTACTTTGTACCCCCGTTTTGTCAGTTCTATTTTGTATTGTCGCCAACAGAATTTGTCCATCGCACGAAGTATCTCCATACAACAGTTTGAGATTTCCTGCCTGTGCCGTATACCTATTTCTTTAGACTGCACCCAGCCACGTCTCTCGTTGATGATGTTCGCAGCCATGACAGCCCTCTCACCAATCTTATGGCTATCATTTATTTTTCCATTCATATCCACACGGTTGGCATCAATGTGCAGGTGTAGAATGCCACTTTTAGAATCACGATGCAGAGCGGCTATGTATTGCGAACCTTTGAGGTTAGTCTGCTTTGAGGATGCTCGTTTGGTCTTTTGGGAAAGGTCTATGGAATCGAATACCCGGATGAACTCATCTGCCAAACGTGCCCAGTCGTCCATTGTCCAGTTTCGGCTCTCTTCCTCGGATGGGGAAATTTCAATTCTTATCACGTTTCTGCCAAGAGGTCTGCCCTTGTTAATTTTCTCGGTAAACATCTTTTGCACGAGCATCATACGACCGTACATCGCTTCCGGTGAAATGTCATCGGGCAACAGGTTGGCTTTGACTATATCCGCCCTGTCTTTATTGACGGAATACCTTATGGCATTTGCGCCATGCGGTATGGTACTGGCTTTTGCTATCATAACGGGTAAGGAAATTTATTCGGTAAGATAATTCTCTATTTGGCTCCAGCGGTTGATTAGTTGCGTGGCAGCTCTCATCCATTGTTCCACAAACCGGGTATCGCTAAAATACATTGCACGTTTATCCGCTTGAATGGACTTTACTGCTGCCGCAATACGGATAAGGTCGCCTCTCGCATCCGTCAGACTGCATAAGGCTTCTACCTCACGCTCAGACAGCCGTTGCCGTGGATGCTGCCCTAAAGCAGTGCGGCGCACATAGTTGCTCATGGACAAACCGCAGGTCTTGGCAAGTTCTTTCGCTTTGGCATATTCCTGTTCCGTTACTCTGGCTTCAAGCCGTAGGGTGCGCTTTATAACTTTCTTGTCATTTTCTTCGTCAGCTTCATTGCTGATATTCTTTTTCTTCTTCATGTTTTGTTATGTTATGGATGAGACATCAATCTAAAAAGGGACAGCACGGTGGGAGCTTGCGACTGCTGGAATATGCCTATGTGGTACGGATGAGCGTAGCGAATTTGTGCGACATAGGAACTTCTTGTAAGACCCCACACAAAAACATAGGCATCATCGCCATATCCAATATGACTAAATCTGACTATCTGCCGAAATATCCTCATTAGATTCTTCCCCTACCGTAGGCTGTGGAGGATCCGAATTGGTAGGAACAGAAGAAAATGTAGAGAGCAGTTCGCCTTCGTCTGATATAATAGGCATTTTGCCTACGAAGGAAAAAACTGCATCAGAAACGTAGGTTTCATTCATTACTTCTGTTTGTCTACACTCATTCGAGTTGGGTAAATTTCCCTCCATACGGCTATCCGAATTCTCCTGTGGAGTCATTGGTAAGACGGTTACCATATCATCAGATTGTGCGTAATCATTTGCTCCTTTTTCTTGCCGGTCTTTTAATCGAACATAGAACGGATTGTCTATTCGGTTGCCATCCAACATCCATGCCGATATACATTTCAGCGTGTGGACGCTTGTTCGGTTGCCCTGTGTGGATGCGACAATTCCCAACTGGTTCATCTTGTCAAGTACACGGGATATGGTCTTCTTGTCATAGCCTAACTTGCAGGATAAATCCACTTCCGAAAGGATGGCTTGCCCCACTTGTAAGGTTGTGGAAAATCCTTTTATGGCATAATCGTTTTCTTCCAGCACTGCCGCTTCGATAAGTTGGTGCAAAATCTTCATGCGGTCAATGCCGTACTTGCTCCCTGCCAGATATGCAAGCTGCTCTGACGAAAGCACAATACAATAATTCAAGTTTGTTTTCATCGTCTGTCTATTTTGAAGATGGTTTATAAATGGTGCAGCCAAAAGAGAAAGTCAGCGGTGCATACCGTAACCTCTCTCCGGCATATAATACTCCTTGTCGTATGCGATGTGGTCAAGTACGTTTTGCAGCCTGTCCAGTTGTTGGCTGTCCAATACACGGATGGCAGCAATGGTAATGTTCTGTGAAGCGATACGACGGTGTTCACAATTCCGTTCTGATGCACTTCCGTCTCCATCGGCATGGACACTTCGCAGGTAATTGTTCACCGCCTCGGTCTGTTCCTTGCTCGGAAAAGTGGAAGGATAACGGTCTTGAACATACGCAACCATGTGGCTGACCGCATTTGCCAGCAGCGGGTCACGCTCTTGTAGCAGTCTGATAAGTTCTTCTTTTCTCATGTTGTTGGTTTATATTGTCCCGTGTCCTAAGCGTTTCTTATAATTTTCTATTTTGCTCACTTTATGTTTTTATTCTTTTTTCGAGGGAAAAAGGGACAAGGGGACATAGGACACAGTTTTTCTTTTCCCTTATTTTGAAATTAGAATGGCAAATCCTGTTCACTTGGCAGTGCTGTACCAGAAACTTCACTTGGAGCGTCCACCCTTACCCATGGGTGCTTCGTCCGTCCCGTCTTGTCGCAATAGGCGGGATGCAGCCCCTTGACCTTCTCCTGTTCGCTTCGTTTCCAATTTGGAATCATGGACATCAGGCGGTTGATGTATTGCGAAGTGTATTTGGACGGATTTCGTCTGACCAAATCATTGGGCAGTTCCTCTATAATCTGTCGGGCACAAACCATATTGAGTGAGGTCATTGTGGAATTTGGTTCTGAGTATGCTCCTTTCTGATAAGCCAGTCGTGTCGGAATCATCCAATTTGCATACTGCACGGGAACCTCACGTTCCAGATACATTTCTATGTCCTCCATGATTGGGTCAACAAGAATGTTGGAATGTTGCATCTGCACCTCGTTGGCCTCATTCTCCATGTCCGGTGACAAGTAGAGTTTCATTCCTTGTCGATAATATGCGTATGCCTCTGCCCAAAGTTGAGGAACGGAACACTGCAAATCATCCAACCAATCTGACACATGACCGCTGCCTTTGACAGGGATAATCCACCATCGGCGGGTTCCATTATCTCCTTGCAGGAAGTTTGCCTCATTGGTGGTAGCCGCAAAAACATTGTGCCGCATGAACTCCACCACCTTATGCCCATAAGCCGGACGCATATAATCACTGCAACGGCTTAGAAAAGCCTTGGCTGCTTCCGCGTCATTCGCCCGTTTTAAACCATTCAACTCACTGATTTCAATAATCCAACCGTTGGTTATGGTCTCCACTTTCTCCTTGTCACCACTGGCGAAAGAGAACGAATCGTTGAACCATCTCCCACTGATGGCTTTGAAGAAGGTACTTTTCCCAATGCCTTGCGGACCGGGCAAGGTTAGTACGTTGTCAAACTTGCAACCTGGATTGAATACTCTGGTTACTGCTGCCACAAACCAAAGTTTTGTCTGTTCCCTGACAAGCGGAGCGTCCTCTGCTCCAAGATAATCTATGATGGTTGTGGCTATGCGAGGTTGTCCGTCCCATGTTTCTTGTGTAATGAATTTCTGTACAGGATTAAAACTCCGTTCAGAAGAAGTGGTCTTCAGTATCTCAAATACCTTGTTCTGCGTCAGGCGTATTCTGTATGTCCTTTCCAAATAATCCTGTATCTTTCCTACCGACTCTTCATCTATCTTGTTTCCGTTGACATTGCGGAACAAAGGGCAGAAACATACATCGTCCTGACAGAAGGTATCGTACCTTATCTGACTAAGATTCTCATCCAGTGTGAAAATAAGCCGGAGATTACTGATGGAACGAGCAGGATTTCCGTAACTGTCTGTTGCCAGATTCTTTTTCCAATCATCTTCCATACACCTATTCTTTGATGCGAATGCCACCTGATTCCTTTGCCAAAGCCAACGCAAGGTCTGCATCCACTACGATTTTTCGTCCTATCTGTGTGATAGCTTTATCTATGATACCGCTTTTCTTAATGCGGTTGGCGGTGGGTACGCTACAACCGAATACACGGGCGATACCCTCTATACCATAGTAGTTGCCTTTGGATGCCACTTGGGGAATGGCCACTTCTGTACTTTCCACACTTTTAGTGATGAGAAAGCAAAGCTCCTCACCCGTCATCATGGCGATGGGCTTTTGGAGTAGTTGGGTAAAATTGAGTTTTTCTTCCATATCTTTACTTGTTTGATGATTAAATACTTTAAGCCTCGGTTCAACTCTGTGAAACCGATTTCGCAAGCAAAGGTAGTGTGTGAAACTCTGTGTATTGGTCGGTTTATTTATACCTTAATTTTGCCGACCGAATTACAACAGTTGTTTGCAAAATAAATACGGATAGCTGGATTTCCCAACTACCCGTTACTGATAAAATAATCCGTCCATCGGTCTATTATTCGTTTTGCTTTGGTGTAACTGCTTCCTCTTTGGGGTGAGTTCAAAGTAAGTTCCTTGATTTCCCCGTATCGCTTCTGTGGTATATCGTGCCCATAATGCCGTTGGGAGAACTGTTCTATGGCACGGTGGAATGTCATGTATCTTGTGGACGCTTTTATCTTGCCAGACTTTACCAATGATTTCAACAGATAGGCAAGACTTATGTCCTCTGTATTCTCTTCAAGAAACAAAAGGATACCCAGCTTGATACGTTCCTTGTCGCCCAAAAGAATATCATCCAATGATTGTATCACCTTTCTATTGCCTCGCCTGCCTTTTACTTTTCGTAGGGCAAACATCACCTCCTTCCAGATTTCCGGGGTACAGCATTCTATGATATCTTCCCAGTCTGCTTTGGTTTCTGTACCCATCTCTATACTTCCATTGACAAGCAGGGTAACGCATGACTTTACAAGAAGCATATCGCCATTGTCAACCTCTTCACTGTTCAACAGGCGATTGAATAACTTGGCCATACGTGAAAGACCGTGGTCAAATACCACGAAATAATACATACAATAAGCCAATTCCTCTTTCTTTTCCATTACACGGTCATACAGGTTAGCCATGAACCCACCAATGAATACTGCATGAAAGAGGAAAACAATTTGAGAGATATAGGTCAGGAACTGATAAACCATTTTTCTTTCCAGTTTGCTCAACAGATAACATCCTTTGCTGTTTCTCATGAACATATCTAATTGCCCAATCAAGTAGGACCTTAACTCCTGCGGCAGACGATTCCATATTTCAATAGGTGTTTCAGAATGAACCATCAGTAGCCCTGACTTTGGAGAAGTGAGCAGTTCTACCGTACCTGTTTTCACATTGATGCCTATCCACAAACGCATGTTGGTGATACATCTGGCGATGGTCTCGGTATATTGACCAGCCCACTGTTGATTTTCGACACCTGATACACCTTTTCCGTTTACAAAATCAGAAAGCCAATTGTACATAATCAAAGCTTCTGGTGGTGTACAGTCACGCATCATCTGATACATATCTATCAGAACAGACATATCACCTTTAGCCACAGCATCGATGCGCTTACAAAAGTCAGCATACACTTCTTCGTTAGCTGATTTCCATGCACGGATAGCCATATCAGCCGCATCCTTCCTTTTGGAATAGGATTTTATCCTTTCTATGAAATTTATCATCAGCATTACGGATTAAGGTTGTCTGAATAGTTTGAGCAGTTCTTCTGTGGACATGCTTGCCAGCTTCGCCAACAGAGCATCCCTTTCAGAAGAATTCTCCAAGTTTAGCAGTTTTGAATTGTTCTGCATCTGTATATCAAGAGGATAATGCTCAATGTAGATTTGAGTAATGGCATGATCAGAAGTTGAATGCCCCATGCTTTCAGAGATATAATCCATATCCACTCCGGCATTATGCAGATTAGTAGCAAACGAGTGTCGGCACCATGTGCCGGACGGACAGATGGACTTATCCCAATTCAATGCCTCATGGCAAATCTTAATGACGCGGTCTTTCACGTTTGAGTTCTCTTGCATAGTGTATTTGCGGCGCAACTCTTCCGTTTCCGCTCCTTTTAATATATCGGGGAAGACAAAACCGTCCCGGGTAGGAGGTGCAGCTATCTCATCCAATACATATTGTAAGGGAGGGATGATAGGGACTATCACCTCTGAACCGTCTGCACTTCGTCGGGATGTTTTCTTTCGATTGAAGCGGAAAGCTTTGCCATTTGTCTGATAATAATAACTATTATAGGTCAAGCGGCCAGCATCAGCCATATTGAAACCGTTGCAAAGATATTGGGCAAGAAATAATCCCAATGAATAATGCGCACGTTGCACATATTCTTCCGACCAATGTTCAGGATATTTCTTTGAAACAAAAAGATTGTAGAGTTCTGTCATCTGACTTACGTTCAAGAAGCTCTGCTTGCGTTTTGCACTCTTGGGAATGCTTACAAGCCCTTTCTCTTTTTTATTGGAAAAAGGATAGGGAACATCTTTGAGGTAGCCCTCATGTACACACCTGTTCCATACGGCACGGCAACAACGCAAATAGATACCGGCCGTAGTGTCACTGATTTTTCCGACAATCGCACCATTTTCGTCTTTAACTCCATTGTGCATACCATCCTTCCATTTCTGAAGTTCTGCCGCACAGATGCAAAAGCCCTTGATTGCATTTTCTCCAAGAATCTTTCTGAATGATTTGAGCGAACACTCATAACTCTCTGCCGTGGTGAAACGTGCTCCTTCGTCTTCTGTACGCAATTCGTGAATGACTTGCTCCCATATACTAATAAAGGATTGTGATTGGGTTGTGTCCTCTTTGGATAACACCACTTCTTCACCCATGATACATTGACGTACCATCTCAAATGTCAGGATGCCGCCTTTGTTCAGGTTCATCAAGATTTCTTTGTACTTGGGAGCAATGGTATCTTTCCACTCCTTCTGAAGTTTGTAGTTCTCGCTTTTACATTTCGTCGCATTGCAGACGTCCGAGAACTTTTTCTCAGTAAAAGAACTTCCAACTGTAAAGTAGAAGAACTTGCGGTCAATCGTGAAACGAAGAGATAATGGGAACTCACTCGCATTTTTCCTGCGAGTACGTGAATCCAACACGATAGAGACAGAACAGTTACGTTCTTTGAAAAGAGGCAATGACTTGGTTAATTTTTCCATTGCATTCATTGTTTATGTTCAACATAACCTCTGAATACAGCCGCTTTGCAATGTGAGGCGTACATATACAAAACGCTGCATATAACCACTGAGTCCCTATCCTTTGACGGATAAAAACATTGTCGTTATATGCAGCGGTGCAATCTCGTTGTCTTCTGTCGCTGACTGGTAACCGGGCTTCTGCTAATCGGTCTCAACCCCCTGAAGCAACTCTCACGTATTGTTTTGAAATAGAGTATTCTCCGACTAATACTCCCTCTACGCTTCGATTCATCGGAATGGGATGACCCTCCCACGAAGGTTAGGCAAACTCACTTTTCCTTATAAGGAAAGAGCACCTCTTGGTCATGGTTTGCCATAAATGCATTGCATTTGCAAAGTTACAACATTATTCTGTAAATCAATATACAAATGGAGTATATTTGAGTTTATTTAATCGTAAAGTGTCGTCACACTAACAAAACTTCGGGTAACGATATTACAGGATTGCATGGAGCATCATTGAAATTCTATGTGTAAAACACAGCCAACTCAAACAGTTTGTTTACGCATTGTTTACGCAAGGGCAAGAAAAAAGGAGTTGCGAAACTCGCAACTCCTTGATTTTCAAAGTGGACCAGCCTGGGCTTGAACCAGGGACCTCCAGATTATGAGTCTGTTGCTCTAACCAACTGAGCTACAAGTCCGATGTATCCTTTGTTGGATGCGGTGACAAAAGTAGTATTTTCCCTCGAATTATGCAAATCCTTTTGATAAAAAACTACGATACTTTATTTTTAGAACTTATATTTGCGCTTCGGGTTCTTGGGGAACCATCCTTTTTGTACCCGTTCTTCCTGTTCGAAGACCTCTTTAATCGTCCAGAAGGAAGAAAATGCAAACACGCCAAGCAAAGAAGATAAAATCACATTATCGATGCTTAATGAGGCGACCACACCGGCTATGCCGAGTACCAGAAATATCCACCAGCATTTTGTACCCCAATAGTATTCGGCCTTTACCACGACGGGGTGAAAAAGGCCGATAATCAAAAAGGTACATATTCCGATGAATAACCCCGCAAGGTGATATTCATTTAGAAATTCCATCACAATTATTTTTCAACGCGGATGGGGATTTCTTTCTTGATACTCTGTTCCAGAGAAATCAATGTCTCGGTAGCTACCACACCCGGTATTTCTTGCATTTTGTTATTCAGCAAATCCATCAGATGTTCGTTGTCGCATGCATAAAGCTTTGTCAGCATTGTGTACGGACCTGTAGTGAAATGACATTCCACAATTTCGGGAATCTTTTGTAGTTCCGCTACGACAGATTTGTACATGGAGCCTTTTTCCAGTTTGATACCCACGTAGGTACAAGTTCTGTATCCCAATGATTTCGGGTTCACATGGTAACCAGAGCCTACAATGACACCTAGGTCAATCAGTCTTTGCACACGCTGATGGATAGCTGCGCGTGACACTCCACATTCGGCTGCTACGTCTTTAAAAGGGATGCGGGCATTCTGGGAGATAATCTCTAGGATCTGCCTGTCGAGGTTGTCTATTCTTTCCATAATAATAAATTGTAATTTCCTGTTGTTATCAAATAGTAAGCAAATATAGAGATTTATTTTAATTATTCTTCTTTTCGGAGAAAAAAAATAGGAAAAAGCAAAAAAAAGAGGTACAAACGTTTTGCACCTCTTTCCTTTTTCTATTTAGAAAAGAACTTTCTTATTTCTTATCTTTTTCGATGCCCAACAGTTCAACTTCGAAAATCAAAGTAGAGAACGGTTTGATTTGATTGCCAGATTCTCTAGCACCGTAAGCAAGTTCTTGCGGGATGTAAAGTTCCCATTTAGAACCTACAGGCATCATAGTCAATGCTTCTGTCCAACCTTTGATTACTTGGTTGGCACGGAAAGTAGACGGTTCGTTACGTTTGTAAGAGCTGTCGAATTCTGTTCCGTCAATCAAAGTACCTTTGTAGTTCACTTTCACTTTGCAAGTGTCAGCAGGAATTTCACCTTTGCCTTCAGTGATTACTTTGTATTGCAGACCGCTTGCAGTTGTTTTTACGCCGTCTTTAGTCTTGTTTTCAGCAAGGAATTTTTCGTTTTCAGCTTTATAGTCAGCATATTTTTCTTCCAAAGCTTTTGCTTTGATAGTTTCCATAGCTGTACGAGTATATTCTTGAGCTGCTTCCATAGTCATTACACCGCCTTTTTCCAAAGTACCTGCGATGAAACCTGCCATGAAGTTTTCTTTGCTGATAGTTTTAGTAGAGTCAGTGCCAAACAATTCCTGGTTGATACCTTTCATCATCTGGTTGCTGATTTGCTGACCGATTTGCAGACCTGCCATGTAAGCGATGTCTTTTTTGCTAGTCTTGTTTGCACCTTCATTCAAACCTTTGATGAAGTCTGCCATATAAGCAGTATCAACGTCCAGACGACCTGTCAGATAGCCTTTCAGACCTTGAGTCTGCGCCATACCGATAGAATAAGACAGTGAGTCGATGTCTGATTTCAGATTTGCTTTAGGAGCTTGAGCTGTACAAGAAGCAAGGCTTGCAGCAGCGGCGATTGCCATAAAAATACTAACTTTTTTCATTTTGCTTTGAAATTTTTTATTTATAATACTTCGAGTAATTCTACTTCAAAAATGAGTGTGCTGTGAGGAGGAATCATTTCTCCGGCACCTCTTGCGCCATAAGCGAGTTCTGACGGAATATACAGTTTCCATTTAGAACCTTCCGGCATTAGCTGTAAAGCTTCCACCCATCCCGGGATTACTTGGTTGACACCGAATACAGCCGGTTCTCCGCGTTGGATAGAGCTGTCGAACAGTGTACCGTCGATCAATGTTCCTTCATAGTGGCATCTTACCTGGTCGGTAGCTTTCGGCTTTTTGCCTGTACCTTCTTTGATGATTTCATATTGTAGTCCGCTGGGAAGAACAACTACGCCCGGTCCTTTTTTGTTTTCTTCGAGGAAAGCTTGTCCTTGCTCGATAGCAACGGCACCCATTTTAGCTTCCAGTTCTTCGAAATACTTGTTTACTATTTCGCGGGCTTCATTGTGGCTGATAGCCGTCTGATTGCCTTCCAATACGTCTTTGATTGCTTGTGCGAAATCATCTACCGCAAGGTTTCCGATTCCCATGCTTGATAAGTTTTGACCAATTCCGAGGCCAATAGAGTAACTGAATTTATCCATATAATGTTTTTTGTTGGCGATTGAAATGTATCACCTTCATGGTTTTAGCTTTCAATCAATTGCAAATTTATGAATCGCAAAAGTACGTGTTTTATTTGAATGATTTAGCATTTGCTATTTAAAAATTCTTATATCTGTGAAAGATAATCGCTTTTCTTTAAAGAATTAGTTTTTTTGTTCGTAGGATTTAATCGGCTTATTCTTATAATTTAGATTTGTTTATGCAGGTAATTAATCGTCTGACAGCTGTTGAACTTGCGTCTGACAATTGTTGTTTTTTCGTCTGACAACTGTCAGACGAAAGAATAACAGTAGTCAGACGAATAGTTGTTGCCATAAATGATGCTAACTATCTGCATCTTTCATCTTAAAGTTCTGCATAAATTGGATTATATTAAGCGTGAGAAAGTGTTCTTTTATTCGATGATTCTGATTACATTTGTGTGGCTATTAAAAAAGAAGGAGGAATAGTAATGAAGAATCTGGTAGTTTTGACGGGTGCGGGTATGAGTGCCGAGAGTGGGATTAGTACATTTCGCGATGCAGGCGGTTTGTGGGATAGGTATCCTGTGGAGCAGGTGGCCACTCCTGAAGGTTATCAGCGTGACCCGGCTTTAGTGATTAATTTCTATAATGAGCGTCGGAAACAGTTGTTGGAGGTGAAACCGAACCGTGGGCATGAACTGTTGGCGGAACTGGAGAAAAGCTTCCATGTGACGGTGGTGACACAGAATATTGATAACTTGCACGAACGTGCCGGGAGTAGCCACATCATTCATCTGCATGGCGAACTGACGAAAGTGTGTTCCAGCAGAGATCCTCATAATCCCCACTACATAAAAGAACTGAAACCGGAAGAATATGAAGTGAAGATGGGAGACAAGGCCGGCGACGGCACTCAATTGCGACCTTTTATCGTATGGTTTGGAGAAGCTGTGCCGGAAATTGAAACCGCCATCCAATATGTGGAGAAAGCGGATATTTTCGTCATTATCGGTACGTCGCTTAACGTATATCCTGCGGCGGGGCTGCTTCATTATGTACCGAGAGGAGCAGAGGTGTATCTGATTGATCCGAAACCGGTAGATACGCATACTTCCCGTTCGATACATGTAATTCAGAAGGGAGCTTCTGAAGGAGTGGCTGAATTGAAACAGTTGTTGGGAGTTTGAGAGGTTTTCTTTTCCCGGTTTTATTCCAGTTCGGTGGCAAAAATATGATTGTTCCGGAGTACTTCCGATATTTCGAGTGCAGAGATATCCCTGCACTCGATTCTTAATATTTTCTCCCAGTCCTCAAAGTCCACATTCCATTTGTCTATTTGGGGGAACTCTGCCAAAAGCTCTCCTATGCGCTTGATGTCACGCCTTTGGGTGATAGAAGTTCGAAAAATCAGAATCTTATTTTCTTTTTCCATATTCTTTAGGGTTTTATTTTAATGAACGGAACTCCCGGATCGTCATACTGAAATGTAACCTGAAATTGCGACTTAAAAGTGAAAGGCTGCTAAAGCCGCAAAGACGGGCGATTTCGGTGGCGGAAAGTTCCTTGTTTCGTTTTAATAATAGGGCTGCTTTTTCAATCCGAGTGCGTTTGATATAATCCGTAGGCGTTTCGCCCGTCAGGATTGTAAATACGCGATGGAAGTGGAAAGGAGAAAAGCAGGCGATACCTGCCATTTTCTGTAATGATAACGGCTGGTCTATGTGATTGTGAATATAGTCGGTCACTTTATTGATCCGTAACTGATATTCCTGTTTATTGATATCTTTCGTCTCCATGTTTTCTGCAAAGTAAAGGATAATAAATGCCGGAGAGTTGTCCTATCTTGCTAACTTCTCCGGCAGATAATCAATCTTTTTTTTGTCCTATATAGAATACGTAGCCGTAGTATTCTTTATACTTATTATATAGGCTCTCTTCATACCGTTGCCCGGTGATGAGGTCTGCGGCTGCGTCATTTCCTGCATATTCCTTCAAAAAAGCTTCCTGAACAGGGAACTGGGGAGCGTAAAAATGCTCAAGCCAGCAATTTTCCGGTAAAATGAAATGGGCTGTCGGGATATATCCTGCTTTTTCCATTTGCATTATCTTTCTTGGAATCGTATCGATTTCCGGGTAATTGGCCATCCAGAAGTCTTCTATTTCGGAGGGACGTTCCGGGGTGAACCAGGAGGCTTCCGTTACAGCGATAAATCCGTTCTTTTTCAGGAATTTGTTCCATTCGTTCATGCCGCGTTCGAATCCTATGTTATAGATAGCGCCTTCGGACCAGATCAGATCGAGTTCTTCCTCTTGAAATGGCAGAGCGTCCATGGAACCGACGATACCCTTTACTCTGTCTTCACAATGGGCTTCTATTGCATTTTTGTTGAATAGCTCGATAAAGTCGGGGAAAAGGTCGATACCTGTAATTTGTCCTTTCGTATAGTTGGCTAATGCCATTGTCTGACCGCCTGTGCCACAGCCAATGTCGGCTATTCGTGCCTTGTCGGACAGTTCGTTGATGAAGCTTACGGCTTTTTGTGTGATTTCAGGACTTCCGGGACCTTGACGTTTTAATGCCTTGAAGTAATTACATATCAGTGTAAAATCGAATTCGTGGATTGATTTAAAATCGTTACTCATTGTTTTAATGTTTTAGTTGTACGGCGAATGGAGGCATATAATGATGCTTGCAACCATTTGACCATACAAATAGTTTGAAAATTTAGATATAGAAAATAACTCTGACAAGAGTATGTCAGAAAACATAAGGGATAATCTGTAATGAGAGGAAGGCTTACAGATTATTTACAGAACGGAATCCTTATGGAATGAAAATGAGTTAAACATCCAATTATTTCTTTTAGTTTGTGACAAAGATAGGGTTTTAGCTGCAAAACTCAATGATAACTTGATTGAAAAAAGACTGTAAACCTGTATTTTAGCAAGAATAGTCAAATAGGAATATGTTTATATATCCGGTTGCATGGATGAGATTGATCGTCCAAATTGATTGAAACTACATTTTTTTGAGTTATTTTTGTCGAATATTAAATACAAATCTCTCATTTAATGTATGATACCGATGAAAAGCAAATTATTACTCACATGTACCATCCTGTTTTTCTGTTCCTCTTTTCTGTGCGGACAGAATCAATCTTCTAAAGTGGCAAACTCTGTTGAAACGAATAATGGATGCATCCGGCACCCGTGGCAAGGAAAAAGAGTGGGATATTTGGGAGACTCTATTACAGATCCCAACTGTTATGGTGACAAGATAAAGAAATACTGGGATTTTCTGCAGGAATGGCTGGGAATCACTCCTTATGTATATGGTATCAGTGGCAGGCAATGGAATGATGTGCCCCGGCAAGCCGAGCAACTGAAGAAAGAACACGGTGGAGAAGTAGATGCTATCGTGATTTTGATGGGTACGAATGATTTTAATGACGGTGTACCTATTGGAGAATGGTTTACGGAAACAGAAGAACAAGTGATGGCAGCCCGTGGGCAAACCCAAAAGCTGGAAACCCGTAAGAAACGCACTCCTATAATGGATGGAAGCACGTATAAGGGACGTATCAACATAGGAATCAATAGACTGAAACAACTCTTCCCGGACAAGCAGATTGTGTTGCTGACCCCGTTGCACCGTTCACTGGCCAATTTTGGAGAAACGAATGTGCAACCGGATGAAAACTACCAGAATAGTTGTGGCGAATATGTGGATGCCTACGTGCAGGCTGTTAAAGAAGCCGGCAATGTGTGGGGAGTCCCCGTGATTGATTTTAATGCGGTAACCGGATTGAATCCGATGGTGGAAGAACAACTGATTTATTTCTATGATGCGGGATATGACCGTTTGCATCCCAGCACGAAAGGACAGATACGCATGGCACGAACGCTGATGTATCAGTTGTTTGCGTTGCCTGCTACATTTTAAATAGGTCGGACAGAATTCTATGAAATTGTACACTATTCTATAGTACATTTTCTGCAAACCTGTAATTTTGTCTTCTATAAATAATAGAACCTATGAGACATAAACTTCTGTTTTCTTTTTTCATCTTTTTGATAGTTGCTTTACCGATTCGTAGTAAGGATTTTGTTTTGACTTCCGGTCAAACAGTTGTCATCGCTTGCAGCCCTTCTGAAGAACTGGTTGTACGAACCGCATTGGAAATGCTGGGGCGTGATATTCAGACAGTATTGTCGTCGACTACCCAAGCGAATGAGAAAACAGGTGAAATTGTGATAGGAACGGTGGGGCAGAGTGAGCTTATCAGCCGGACCGGCATAGATGTTTCTGCGCTAAAAGGCAAGAAGCAGGCTTTTCTATTATCTGTTTCTCCGGAGGGTAAATTGATCGTAGCCGGCAGTGACAAACATGGTACGGCTTATGGAATACTCGAAATATCCCGTTTGTTAGGTGTCTCTCCCTGGGAATGGTGGGCGGACGTAACTCCGGAAAAGAAGAAACTTTTTAAGCTATCTTCCAAATTCCAAAGTCTTCAGGCTCCTTCGGTGGAATATCGGGGTATATTTATTAATGATGAAGACTGGGGCTTGATGCCATGGAGCAGTCGGACCTATGAACCTTCAAAAGTGAAAGGTGAGATAGGCCCGCGTACCAACGAGCGTATTTTTGAACTCTTACTTCGTCTGCGTGCCAACACCTATTGGCCTGCAATGCACGAATGTACACTTCCTTTCTTCCTGACCAAAAGCAATCGGGAAGCTGCCAAGAAATATGGAATCTTCATCGGTGCTTCCCATTGCGAACCGATGGCTTGCAGCGCTGCCGGCGAGTGGAAACGAAGAGGGGAAGGGGCTTATGATTATGTGAATAATGCTCCGGCTGTTTACAAATTCTGGGAAGACCGTGTAAAAGAGGTGGCAGATCAGGAAATACTCTATACGTTGGGTATGCGTGGTGTACACGATGGCAAGATGCAGGGAGCGAAGACGGTGGAAGAACAGAAGGCCGTAATAGATCGTGTGTTTGCAGATCAACGCGGGTTGATTGAAAAATATGTTGATAAGGATGTAACTAAAGTCCCGCAGGTTTTTATCCCTTATAAAGAGGTACTCGACATTTATCATGCCGGATTACAGGTGCCCGATGATGTAACATTGATGTGGTGTGACGATAACTATGGCTATATCCGCCATTTTCCTACGGCCGAAGAATGCGCACGTAAAGGAGGGAATGGAGTCTATTATCATGTTTCTTATTGGGGACGTCCGCACGACCATCTCTGGTTGAGTACGATGAGCCCGTATCTGATTTTCCAACAAATGAAGCTGGCTTACGATCGAGGCATACAGAAGATGTGGATACTGAATGTCGGAGATATCAAGCCTGCCGAGTATCAGATAGAGTTGTTTATGGATATGGCCTGGAATATAGAAGCTGTGGCCTCGGAAGGAGTGACCTCTCATCTGAAACACTGGCTGGAACGGGAATTGGGAGCTTCGTGCGCAAAGGCAGTATTACCTGTGATGCAGGAACACTATCGTCTGGCCCATATTCGTAAACCTGAATTTATGGGAAATACGAGGGAAGAGGAGAAAGATCCTGTTTATCGTGTTGTCAAAGATCTCCCATGGAGTGAAAAAGAAATCAACGGACGTTTGCAGGCTTATGATAAATTGTCGGAGACAGTGGAACGGGCAGCTTTGAAAATCCCATCCGGCAGACAAAGTGCCTATTTTGAATTGGTGAAATACCCGGTGCAAGCTGCTACACAGATGAACCGGAAATTGCTATATGCCCAATTAGCCCGCCACGGAAAAGCGGACTGGGAGAAAAGTGATCTTGCCTATGACAGCATTGTAGTATTGACAAAACAGTATAACTCACTGGAAGATGGAAAGTGGAACCGCATGATGGATTTCCAACCCCGAAAACTCCCCGTATTCAATCGCGTGGAAAGAAAAACGGCTACTTCTCCGATGATGAAAGAGCGTGTAGCTATCTATAAATGGAACGGCTTGGATGGGAAGAATATCCCGAATAGTAAGACCTTGAATGCGCGGAAAGGAACTTCTGCTATTTGTGAGGGCCTGGGATATGAAAGCAAAGCGACAGGCATTGACAAGGGAGATGCACTGATGTTCTCTTTTGACAACTGGAAAACAGACTCGGTAGAGGTTGACATCCGCTTGTTGCCTAATCATCCTGTGAGAGGAGATCAATTACGTTTCTCAATATCGTTGGACGATGCAGCGCCTGAAGTGATCTCTTATGAAACGAAAGGACGGAGTGAAGAATGGAAAGAGAACGTGCTGCGCAATCAAGCCATCCGAACGGTTCGACTTCCGGTATCCGGAAAGAAGTCCCACAAATTGGTAATCAAGGCATTGGACGAAGGAGTGATATTAGACCAGGTGATGCTTTATATGCCTTCGCCTACTGGTGAGTAACTGCACGGATCACGAACCATGCATGATGCGCCACGGTTCCAATCAGCCCGTAATGCTTTGCCATGATCCGAAATCTTTCTTTGAGGGATGCTTTCTGATTCCGGGTAGTCATTCCCTCCTCCAGATAGTCGATGATTGTCAGGTGGGTATTGTGCAAAGTACGTGCTTTCTTCATGATGCGGATGCACCAGTCGAAATCTGCAGAAAAGCGATATTGCAGATTATATGGCTCTACGAGCGTGTGGCGGGGGAAGAATGCCTGGTGGCAGACTAACATTCCCTGTTTGAAACTTTTCCAGGTGAGCGTTTCAGGGGCGGACAATCTGCGCATCCGCAGGAAATGCCTGTCCTTGTCTACGATAGCGGTTTCTCCGTAAAGTATATCGGGCAGTTCATTGCCGTTGATGGTGTGCACCATTTGTTGCAGCGTATCATCCTCATGAAAACAGTCGCCTGCATTCAGGAAACAGAGATAATCACCGCTGGCAAGGGCGATGCCCTTATTCATAGCGTCATACAGTCCTTTGTCGGGTTCGCTGACGACGGTGTGTATGCGTGACCGGTAGCGGTTGATAATAGAGAGGGTTCCATCCTTGGAAGCTCCATCCACGATAATATATTCTATATGATGATAGGTTTGTGAAATAACACTTTGAATCGTGTCTTCCAATACCTTTTCAGCATTGTATGTCACCGTAATGATAGAGAACTTGGGAGTAGGATGGACACTATGCATATTTCCCCGTTATTTTATTGTAGACATCTGTATATTTCTTTGCAACGATACTCTCCGAATAATTACCCAGAACCTTGCGGCAGGCCTGTGCAGAGAGTTCGTTGTATTCCGGTTCCGTCAATATCCAATGTATGCCGTTGGCAAAATCTTCCGAGGATTTGTATTGTGCCACGTAGCCGTTGTGCAGATGATCGATCATTTCGGGGATACCTCCCACATTAAAACCGACACAAGGCACTCCACAGGCCATTGCTTCCATAATCATATTGGGAAGATTCTCTTCCAGAGACGGGATGGCGAAGAGGTCTACGGCATTGTAGATATTCACTACTTCATGCTCATTTTTGATATAAGGGAGCGGGTATACATGGAAAGGAAGTTGTTCCTGTAACTGCTGCGACTGGTTGCCGAATACGACTACACCCAGTGAGTCTTTCCATTCCGGATGCTTTTCTGCTAACAGTTTGCATGCCCCAATCAGATAGTCGACCCCTTTTCGTTTATCGGTGATCTTTAATGAGCCGAACAAAACTAGTTTCTTACCTTCCGGCAACATGAATTTGGCACGCGCTTCCTTCTTGTTCATGGGTTTGAACAAGTTGGTATTAATAGCGTTCGGAATATTGATCACGCTTTTCCCTTCAAATAATGCACTGGTCTGGGCTTGTTCCTTCAGCCAATGGCTGCACGTGACGAAATGAATGGGAGCGTAGCTGTATAACTTCTGTTTTTTGCGGAACGTGCGATAGGATAAATCCTTTCGTCCCCCGCCTTTGTAGATGTACGGACAGTCGTGACATTCCCGCTGATAGTTGTTGCACTCCCGTGCGTAATGGCAGATGCCGGTGCATGGCCACATATCGTGCATGGTCCAGACTACGGGTTTGCCGGAGGTCAGTATCTTTCGTATATCGTTCAGTGAGAGCATTCCCTGGTTGATCCAATGCAGATGGATCACGTCGGCTTGGCGGAATTCCGGGAGTGAGGTGATGTCTGTACCTGTGTTGGCGATGTCTACGTCAAACAAATGGTAACGCCGGAAACGGTTGGCACTCCAGATCACAATCCGTTCCCACATGAACTTCCACACTTGCAACCAGTTACTTTTTAAGCGGACAACACTGATTTGGTCGGTCTGTTTGTCACGTACCAGCATTTTGGCTTTGATGCCGTTGTTTTTCAGTGACTCCATCAACCGGCTTGCTGCGATGGCTGCTCCTCCTATTCGTTCAGATGTATTTATAATCAGGACTCTCATGGGCAAAAGTTTATGCAAATGTACGGTTTTTAGAGGAAATGTTTGATATTTCCAGCAAGCTTTCTGCTATTTCGCGTGAAAAGATTTCGAGGTTGAAACGTTCTTCCGCCAGTTTGCGGGCATTCTCTCCCATGCGCCGTGCCTCTTCGGGGTGGTCGGCGATGTAGCGGATAGCGTCTATCCAGCCTTGTACGTCGTTATATTCTACGGTGATGCCTATTCCTTCCTTGTCGATGTCTATTTCGAAGTTGGGGTTGCGCGAACAGATGACGGGGATGCCGAGGGCGAATGCTTCCACGAGCGTGGTCAGTCCTACGGTATAGGGGAAGTCCAGGCAGCAGATCACGATGCAACTTTTGCGTGCCACCAGTTTCCCCAGTTCGTAGGGAATCACTCCGTCGGTATAATGGATGCGAATGGAGTCGGGCAATGCATACGGGTCGATGATCTTTTTATAGTTGATGTTACCGCATGAGACGGCAATGTACAAATCCAGTTTCTCGTTCGTTGCGGCAAATGCCTGGAGCAAGGTGTCTACGTCCCGGTTTTCTTTACCGGTGGAGATAAATCCTTCGGGCTTCCGGTCGGGCATTTCTGCGAGCAGGTGGTCGTAGAAAGGAAGATCCGGTCCCCAATGGATGAGTTTCAGTTTGTGGGACGGTGCTTTCCGGGTTTTCTGCGAGTCCTGAATCAGTTTCCGACTGAACAGGAACATTTGGTCTATACCTTTGTAGAAAAGGCGGGAGATTTGTTCGCGCCACGGTTTGGGATTGGTCACGACTGCCGTATGATGCCAGATCACGATGGGTTTGCGATACAGTCCCAGGGCACGGAGGAAGATGACGGGCTCTATACCCCGGAAAGAGGTGGCGTAGAGGACGTCGTATTTCTCCTTGCAGAAGAGAATCTCTTTGGTGGCGTAAAGCATGAGTTTCAGACGGCCGGAGAAATATTTGCATTTGTGCATCACGGAGTGTATTCCGTAATTCTCCAGTAAAGGAAGTCCGTATAAAATGTGTCCGGGGAATTTATATTCTTTCCATTCCTCGTAGCTTTCCCGTGTGAGGCGGGTATGGTAAAAATAAATAGTAAGCAACTTATTTAGTGGTGCTTGTTTCTTTTCAGCCATTTGTTGATTCGGTTTTTGACAGCTTTCGTAATGATGGAGAAATTGCCGTATTTCAGGTTGAGGAACAGTTCTTCGAACGAACGTCCGATCTTGATCCACGGATGATCCCAGCCCATGATGCGGTAAACGCTCTCTTTGTAGGCAACGTTTTCGATGACGTAGCGGGGATGTTTCAGTGGAAAATCCACCTCATAGCGCTTCATCGTGAAGATGCGGCGGTAACCTTTGGGCAGGGTATGAATCGAGCCGGCGAAATGGGTGGAATCTGCCGTTGCTCCCAAGTTATTAATCATGTTGCGGGTAGGCACGATGCTTAGCCCGGAGTTGAACAGTATGGAGGCGTGGAAGATCGTTTCATAAAAGGCTTTCTGCTGTTCCCGGTGACGCTGGCACATGTAGATAAAGTCGCTCCGGAATTTGCGTTCCTTGATAAGCTGTTCCAGTTGTTGCATATTGAAGGAGTCGTCCAGGAAGTTGTAGAACTCATCCCATTGGTCGACTACCCGTTTCCAGCTTGCCCATCCCCAGATAGAGAAGGTGGTGGTAAAGAAATAGTCATAGGGCATATCTTGGGTGATTTCTTCGGGGTTAAATCCGGCAATCATGCTGATGCGGGTGTCATATTCGTATTTATCCAGCATCTCCTTGCAGAATTGGAAAAAGGAGACGGCGGGCACATCGTCGTCTTCCAATACGATGCACTTGTCGACTTTCGAAAAGGCCCATTTCTGCGAAATGTACTCCGAAGGGTCGCAGCCGAAATTCTTTTCCTGATAAAGCCGTTCTACTTCACATTCCCAGTCTATCTGTGATACGATTTCACGGCAGGCTTTTATTCCGGGCAGGTCACGTTCGTTTCGTGCTCCGTCCTGATAGAGGAAGAGGCGGGACGGACGCGCTTTCTTCACTTGCTCGAACACTTGCGACAACTGTTGCGGGCGGTTGAAGAACAGGATAAGTACCGGGACGTCTACTAAAGCGGATTTCATATTCATAGTTCTTGTTTTGGGGTTGTACTGAATGACAGGGCGGCAGGATAGTGGTTGTTCACTTTTTCCTGCTCTTCTTCTGTAAATCGATGCAGGGTTGGATAGTTGTAACGCAAAAATCCTTCCAGGTCGTCGGGGGCGGTCACTGTGAGAGGACCGAATTTCACGGGTTGCAGGTGGCGGATGCTTTCTACGGTTACGTGGTCGGCAGTGGCCATTACGTTGTTATAGTAACGGGTGTTTCGTGAGTTGAAACAGCTTTGAACTGACACCAGCATGCGGTAGATTGCTTTTTTAGAGAAAAGCAGGTCGACTACCCTGTTCAGGAAGCAGGAGAAGGCTCCCCGGTTCGTGGGATTCTCTATTTCACATGTACCGAAGTGTTTCCACATCCATATCTCTTTTCCCATCAGGCAGCATTTGAGGAAGCCGAGTGCTTCGGATTGTATTCTTCGCAGCAGCTTGTTGTCGGGAATTTTGTCGAATGGGAATATATCGACAAAAATGCCCGGATGCATCGGGACATTCTTGAACATTTCTTCTACAAAAAGGGTGTCGTTTTTCTTGACTTTGGCAAAATAATACGGGGTATGAGGGTCTGTCTCTATCCATGAAAGGAAGTAGGAAGGACCCAGTTCCTCGGGAGCTACTTTCAGAAATTTGTTGTAGTTCTCCCGCGTCATGCCTATGTCAATATCATCATCCCAGGGGAGAACCGCTTGGTCGTAGAGTGCACCGATTGCCGTGCCGCCAATCACAAAATAGGGAATGTTGTGCTTCTGACACACCCGGATGGTTTCTCCCAATATGTCGTAGAGTTCGGCATGTAATAAATCAAGCTCTTCGGCTGTATATTTCTTGTTCATCGGAAATGGTTAATGCACGTTGTGCTACAAAAGTAGTAATTATATTGCTAAGTTACTATAACTTTAAGTTACTATCATTTTAAGTTCCCTTGCATGTTGAGTTTCCTTGCATAAATTCGATGGCTACTTGTCCTCGTCCCGGTATGGGAAGGACGGATGCTTGCGGAAAGTCCTTGAGCAGACAGTCTGCCGGATTGATGTCCGGATAGAATTTCTTCAATAGGAACAGGCTGGGGCCGGTAGTGATGCTTCCTATAAAGACGGAGGCGTCCATCAATATCTGTATCGAGGAAAGGAAACGTGCCATTTGTTTCTGTTTCAGCTCTTTGGTGGTCTGCGTGAAAGCGCTGTTGACATATCCTTTTTCGTCGGGGCTGCAAAGGGTGTACCAGTGTATGTCCGGGGCAAGGGTTTGTACTTGTTCGAAAAGGCGGTAATCGTCCGTTAATACAAAGACGTCGCGTAGGGCGGTCTTTTCTTTAATAAGCCGTATGTAGTGTTCCGGTGGAAGCAGGTTGGTTTCGGTGATCTTGTCTCCTCCGCGTATTTGGCATCCTGCGTATTGAGGCGGAAGTTGCAGGCTGGCGGCAAATTGGAGACATTCCTGTGCGGTGGTGTCGTTGAGTTTCCAGGTGATTTCCGTCAGCTTTTGGAAGGTGTGGAGGTAGTCACCGTCTATTCCCAGTTCGGGGATATGGAAATGCTGGTTGGGGTTGAACGTCACTTGGAAGTTGAGTCGGACCGGTTTGCCATACGTGAAGAAAGCAAGGGCTTTTCCGATGATGTTCTTACAGGTTACTTTCAGTTTCCATTTCAGTAACTTCGTCTTAGGCAGCTTTTTGTCTTTCATCAATGCCTGCCAGGAGGGGAGGCGATGGGTGTTATAAGTGTGATGAACGGTTCGTGCACTTGCTCGCAGAAGGGGGCGAAACAATCTTCCCAACCTTTTTCCCATCCGAAGTTGGCGTCGTCGGAGTAGAGCTTGAACTGTATTTTGTGTTGCAGGCAATAAAGCATTGCGTGAAGCATATAGGTATATTCGGTGAAGAAACCGGCATCTATACCTATGTGATAAATCATCGTCTTTTTGAAAGAACTATTCAGAAGATGGTATCGGGTGGCAAGGTCATTTGGGTTCATGTGTCTTCTTTTTGATGAAATATTGAATGCTTTCTTTAAAAGTAACCGATCGGCTGCCCCACATGGTTGCTACGTAGAGTGCTGCAGCAAGCACTATCTTGCTTGCCAGGCGGAGATAAATATTCTCGATGGAGCGGGTGGTGTAATAGGTGATTACCATAACCGTAGCCGCAATGGCAGCATAAGGAAGTATGTCCATCAGGGCATGGCGAAGCTTCAATCCTATTTCCTGCCATACAAAGTAGTGCCATGTCAGTAGCCACAGTATATTGGTGGATACATAGACGGCGAGCATGGCATAGATACCGTGTGAGTGGACTAACAGAACGCCTGACAGTAGAATTATGCCGAGCGCTATGGTGTTCCACATATAGATGCGGGATTTCCCTTTGCTGATGATGAGCTGCTGATAGAGGTATGCGATGGGAGCAAAGGCTCCGCTGATACACAGTATTTGCATGATTAATATGCTGGAATACCACTTGTCAGTGATGGTGATGATAATCAGCTCTTCCGATACGATTCCCAATCCCAACATGGCGGGAAACGAGACAAAAGCGGTGAAACGCAGCATTTTGCGAAATACCCGTTTTTGCCGTTCAAGGTCGTCGGACACTTTGGTGAGTACCGGTTGCGCTACTCCGTTTATCATGCCGGAGATGAAGAGTTGGCCCATGCCGCACCATTTATTGGCTTGGTTGTAATATCCTACTTCTTTTTCGCTGTAGAATTTACCCAGTATCACGGAAAACAGATTGTTATTGATGTGATTGAATACATTGGTAACCAGTAGTTTCCCACTGAATCCGAACATTTCCTTAATCGGGGTGAAGTTGAACTGCAAGCTCGGTCGCCAACGGGTGAAATACCAGTAACAGGCTGTGTTGATGGTTACGTAAACGATGCTTTGCGTAGCAATTCCCCAATAAGAGAAACCAAAGTAGGCAAGAGTGACTCCGGTGATTCCGGACACGGTGAGTCCGATAACCGAAGACAATGCCCGCTGTTTGACCATCAGATTACGCAGGAGATAGGCACTGTGGGATATTCCCAGACTGGCAATGAAGAAGCCGATAAAAGAATAACGTGCCAGTGGTGTCAGTTCGGGAGTATCGTAAAAGTCAGCGATAAGCGGTGCACAGAGGAATAACAGCAGGTACAGCGACAGACTGATGGCCGCGTTGAACCAGAATACGGCATTGTAATCATTGTGCGTCACTTCTTTCTTATTAACAAGGGCAGCTGTGAAACCACTTTCCTGTATCGAACTGGCAATGAGGGAGAAGATGGCCAACATTCCCACCATTCCATAATCTGACGGAGTGAGCAACCGCGCGAGGAATATTCCGAAAAGCAGATTTAACAACTGCTGTATGCCGTTGCTGAATCCTCCCCAAAATAGTCCTTTGGCCGTCTTTTCTTTTAGTGACTGATTCTCGCTCATGTTATTTGCAAAGAATACATGAAAAGGCTATGCGTGATGATAGCTTTTCATGTATTCCCTATTCTAGTTTTATTATTTTACTTCGCTGCCCGGCTTCACCTCACGTCCCGGCATAATAACTGCCAGACTGCCGTCGTTGTTTTCGGCACTTAGAATCATGCCTTCGCTGACGATACCTTTCAGTTTGCGCGGAGCAAGGTTGGCGATGAAGCAAACCTGTTTGCCTACCAGCTCTTCCGGTTGATAATGCTTGGCAATACCTGATACGATGGTACGTGTCTCCAGTCCGTCATCGATTTTGAATTGCAGCAATTTATCCGCTTTCGGTACTTTCTGACATTCAAGAATGGTACCTACACGGATATCCAGTTTCGTGAAGTCGTCGAATTCGATGTTCGGGCGGATAGGATTAGCTTTGTAGTTGGCTTCTTCATTTGCCTTCTTTGTATCGAGCAGCTTTTGTACCTGTGCTTCGATAGTAGCGTCTTCGATCTTCTCGAACAATAACTCCGGTTTGTTTAACTGATGGCCTACAGGAAGCAGGTTATCTTTTCCCAGTTCAGACCATTCGAAAGTATCCATGTTCAGCATTTTGCGGAGTTTTTCCGAGCTGAACGGCAAGAATGGGTCGAAGGCGATGGCAAGGTTGGCAACCAGTTGCAGGGAAATGTTGAGGATGGTTCCTACACGTTCCATATCTGTCTTAGCCAGTTTCCACGGTTCGGTGTCGGCCAGGTATTTGTTTCCGATACGTGCCAGATTCATGGCCTCTTTCTGTGCATCGCGGAATTTGAATACGTCGAGCAGTTTTTCTACTTCTGCTTTCACGTCTGCGAATTCTTTCAGCGTTTCCTTGTCGTAGTCGGTTAAGCTGCCCTGTGCGGGTACGCGACCGTCGAAGTATTTTTGAGTCAGCACCATTGCACGGTTTACGAAGTTGCCGTATACGGCTACCAGTTCGTTGTTATTGCGTGCTTGGAAGTCTTTCCAAGTGAAGTCGTTGTCTTTCGTTTCCGGTGCGTTGGCGGTCAGTACGTAGCGGAGTACGTCTTGCTTTCCGGGGAAATCAGCCAGATATTCGTGCAACCATACGGCCCAATTGCGGGAAGTAGAGATCTTGTCTCCTTCGAGGTTGAGGAATTCGTTGCTCGGCACATTGTCCGGCAGGATATAGCTGCCTTCTGCTTTCAGCATGGCAGGGAATACGATGCAATGGAATACGATATTATCTTTTCCGATGAAGTGAATCAGACGCGTTTCTGGATCTTTCCACCATGTTTCCCAGCTGTCGGGAAGAAGTTCTTTGGTGTTGGAGATGTATCCGATCGGAGCGTCAAACCATACATAGAGCACTTTTCCTTCTGCTCCTTCTATGGGAACAGGGATACCCCAATCAAGGTCACGGCTCACGGCACGTGGTTGCAGACCCATGTCGAGCCAGCTTTTGCATTGACCGTATACGTTCGGACGCCATTCTTTGTGATCTTCCAGAATCCATTTGCGCAGCCATGCTTCGTGTTTGTCGAGAGGAAGATACCAGTGTTTGGTTTCTTTCATTACCGGTTTGCTACCGCTGATGGCGCTTTTCGGGTTGATAAGATCTGTAGGAGAAAGTGAGGTTCCGCACTTTTCGCATTGGTCGCCGTAAGCGCCTTCCGAATGGCAGTGAGGACATTCTCCGGTGATATAACGGTCGGCAAGGAATGTTTTTGCTTCCTCGTCGTAATATTGTTCGGATGTTTTTTCGATGAATTCTCCTTTATTGTATAATGTTTTGAAGAAATCCGAAGCCAGTTGGTGATGCGTCGGTGAAGTGGTGCGACTATACACGTCGAATGAGATACCGAACTCTTTGAATGATTCCTTAATCAGCGAATGATAACGGTCTACTACATCCTGTGGAGTAATTCCTTCTTTCTTGGCACGGATGGTGATAGGCACTCCGTGTTCGTCCGAACCTCCGATGAATAATACATCTTCTTTTTTCAGACGCAGATAGCGTACATAGATATCTGCCGGCACGTATACACCCGCCAGGTGACCGATATGGACAGGACCGTTCGCATACGGCAGTGCCGATGTGACGGTGGTTCTTTTGAATTTCTTTTCCATTATATAGTGTGATTTTTGTTGTTTTCAACTTTGCAATGTGCAAAGATAATGACTTTTCACCACAGATTACACGGATTAACACAGATTTTTCATTCTCATAGTCGGGGGTGTCTCATAAGAATGATGTAAATTTGATAGCTATTCTAACATAAAGCTATTTACTGATATGTTGGATTTATTCTCGCATGTTCTGTTTTTAAGATTAAAACAAAATATTAGTATCTAAACTTCGTCCTAATAAAATAAATAATGTATAAGGTATTGTAAGAATATGCAGAAATAACTATATAAATTTGAATATAAATAAGTAAATATGTATAATTATTGGCAGAATTGAACACCGTTCCTTTTAAAGGAAGCTTCTGTTGCTTTTAAAGGAACGATTCATTGGTTAGAGAGAAACATGTCTTTGCTTTTAAACAAAGAGATAAAAGTTTTTTTTAGGTACAAATTTTCTTCTGGTTGCTCCTGAAATAGTGAGATACTAATAGTGTTAATTTGAAATGTGGAATTGAGATAATTGATCCTTTTTTATATATAGTCTTTTTGAGCTATTAATTTAATTCGTTTTAATCTCTATTTCGTGTGAATTTGAAATTTACAAATGGTCTTTCTTTCCCTTTCTTGATACATCTTGGTCTTTGTGGCGTATATTTCAGATTCTTTATTAGTTTTATATCCGTTTTTTCTGCATAAAAATAATTTCATCCCTGATGATCAGAATTTCATGAAGAGATGACGGCTTCATTTTTCAAAAAGTTAGTATAACCTATTTGTAATCTTAATCTTTTTCTTTTTTACAGTTTGTTTCTATATACAATTCTTCCCTTTTTCTTTCTTTTTTCTCATAAGAAAGGATATATTTGTACCTAAGTTAAACGAAAACCAAAGCATGATATGATAACAACCCAGTTGCTTCGTCCTGAAAGCATTGTTGTAGTAGGGGCATCGAATAATGTACATAAGCCGGGTGGCGCAATATTAAAGAATTTGATAAATGGAGGTTATCGGGGAGAACTTCGGGCGGTGAATCCGAAGGAGAAGGAAGTACAGGGAGTTCCTGCTTTTGCGGATGTGAGCGACCTGCCGGATACGGATCTGGCAGTGTTGGCTATACCTGCTGTAATGTGTCCCGATATTGTGGAAACATTGGCCAGCAAGAAGCAAACCAGGGCATTTATCATACTTTCTGCAGGTTTTGGTGAAGAAACCCACGAAGGAGCACTGTTGGAAGAGCGTATTCTGGAAACAGTCAATAAATACGGAGCCTCATTGATTGGTCCTAATTGCATCGGATTGATGAACACATGGCATCATAGCGTGTTCAGCCAGCCAATTCCCAATTTAAATCTGAAAGGGGTGGACTTGATTTCCAGCTCCGGTGCTACGGCGGTATTTATTCTCGAAAGTGCCGTTACAAAAGGTTTGCAGTTCAATTCAGTCTGGTCGGTGGGAAATGCCAAGCAGATTGGCGTAGAAGATGTATTGCAATTTATGGATGAGAACTTCGATCCCGAAAAGGACTCTCATCTGAAACTGCTTTATATTGAAAGTATTCAGAATCCGGACAGGTTGTTATTCCATGCTTCGTCTTTGATTAGAAAAGGATGTAAGATTGCGGCAATCAAAGCCGGAAGTTCGGAGAGCGGAAGCCGGGCGGCGTCTTCCCATACAGGCGCAATCGCCAGTTCCGATTCGGCAGTGGAAGCATTGTTCCGTAAAGCGGGGATTGTACGTTGTTTCTCTCGTGAAGAATTGACTACTGTAGGTTGTGTGTTTACTCTGCCCGAATTGAAAGGGAAGAATTTTGCTATTATCACCCATGCCGGAGGTCCGGGAGTGATGCTGACAGACGCCTTGAGTAAAGGCGGACTGAATGTTCCTAAACTGGAAGGAGAAATAGCCGAAGAACTAAAAGCCCGACTGTTCCCCGGTGCTGCCGTTGGGAATCCTATTGATATTCTGGCTACCGGAACACCGGAGCATCTGCGTCTTTGCATCGACTACTGCGAGGAGAAACTCGACAGTATAGACGCCATGATGGCCATCTTCGGAACTCCGGGATTGGTTACCATGTTTGAAATGTATGACGTGCTTCACGAGAAGATGCAAACTTGCAAGAAACCGATTTTCCCTATACTTCCTTCGATTAATACAGCCGGAGCGGAGGTTGCCGCCTTCCTGGCAAAAGGACACGTGAATTTTGCAGATGAAGTGACCCTGGGTACTGCCCTTTCCCGCATTGTCAATGTTCCTAAACCTGCAGTTCCTGAAATAGAACTGTTCGGAGTAGACGTTCCGAGGATTCGTCGCATTATCGATTCTATTCCGGAGAATGGTTATATTGCTCCCAATTACGTACAAGCATTACTGCATGCTGCCGGTATTCCGCTGGTAGATGAGTTTGTTTCTGATAATAAAGAGGAGATAGTAGCCTTTGCACGTCGGTGCGGATTCCCGGTAGTTGCCAAAGTCGTTGGTCCTGTGCATAAATCGGATGTCGGTGGTGTAGTTCTGAACATCAAAAGCGAGCAACATCTGGCACTGGAATTCGATCGTATGATGCAGATTCCTGATGCAAGGGCAATTATGGTACAGCCGATGCTGAAAGGTACGGAACTGTTTATCGGTGCAAAGTATGAAGAGAAGTTCGGTCATGTGGTACTTTGCGGTTTGGGAGGTATTTTTGTGGAGGTGCTGAAAGATGTGTCTTCCGGTCTGGCTCCGCTTTCCTACGAAGAAGCTTACTCAATGATTCATTCGCTGCGTGCCTATAAAATCATTCAGGGAACGCGGGGACAAAAAGGAGTCAACGAAGATAAGTTTGCTGAAATTATTGTTCGTTTGTCCACCTTACTACGCTTCGCCATAGAAATCAAAGAAATGGATATAAATCCGCTTTTAGCTACGCAAAAAGCCGTTATAGCAGTCGATGCACGTATCAGGATAGAAAAATAGGACTATTCTCCGTCTTATTTTGCTAAGTGTTTCCAAAAACAATTTGGAGTGCTTCCAAAAGATTTTGTAAGTTAATATTAATTTAGAGCTATAAAGATAAGGTAAAAAGGAACCTTAAAAGAATGATTTAATGAAAAAGTATGTAAATTTGTTCGTTTTCGTTTTCATGGTAGGTGCTTGTTTTTCACAGGGGAAAGCACAGACAAAATCTGCAGTGAGCTATAAGAATCCGGTTGTAGATATTGCTATGCCCGACCCTACGGTGATTAAGGCTGCGGATGGTTATTTTTATATGTATGCTACCGAATCTACCAGAAACGTTCCGATCATGAAGTCGAAAGACTTGGTGCAATGGACTTATTGCAACACGGCATTCACAAATAAAACTCGTCCCAGATTTGAACCCAAAGCCGGAATTTGGGCACCTGACATTAATTATATCAATAATAAATATGTGCTTTATTATGCGATGTCGGTGTGGGGAGGAGAACAGACGTGCGGAATTGGAGTAGCTACGGCCGACTCTCCACAAGGACCTTTTACAGATCATGGTAAGATGTTCCGTAGTAATGAGATCGGTGTACAGAACTCGATTGATCCCAGCTTCCTGCAATATGAAGGGAGAAACTATCTGGTTTGGGGCAGCTTCCGGGGAATATATGTTATTGAGCTGACTGAAGATGGTCTGTCATTGAAGCCGGGAGCGGAAAAAAAGAGAATAGCAGGAACTGCTTTTGAAGCTGCCTATATTCATAAGCACGGCGATTATTATTATATGTTTGCCTCTATCGGAAGTTGTTGCGAGGGGATTAGGAGTACTTATAAAGTTGTAGTGGGCCGCTCTAAAAAAGTCTGGGGACCCTACAAAGATAAGTCGGGCAAACCGATGTTGAAGAATGGTTATTCTTTGGTGATAGGTGCGAATGATCATTTTGTAGGCAATGGGCACGGTTCGCAGATTATCCGGGATGATGCCGGACAAGACTGGCTTCTGTATCATGGTTTTTCAAGATCGATCCCGGAGAACGGACGTATTCTGTTGCTGGACCAAATCAAATGGGATAAAGAAGGATGGCCTTATGTAGAAGGAGAATCTCCTTCTTACGAAACACAAAAAGCACCTGTATTTAATAACTGATTTTCAAATAAACTAATTATAATCTTAAATACCACAAGCATGAAACATACCCCTATTAGCAGGCGGGATTTTCTAAAGAATTTAGGCATAGCCGGGGCTGGCACTCTTCTTGCAGCAAGCCCTTGGCTTTCTGCTTTTTCGGAGGTGACGAACACCTCAAACGAAAAGTGCCGTCTGGCAATAATCGGTCCTGGTTCCCGGGGACGTTTTTTAATGGGATTTCTGGCTAAGAACCCCAAAGTCGAGATCGTAGCATTGTGCGACATTTATAAACCGTCTATCGAGAGCGCATTGGAACTTGTGCCTAATGCCAAAGTGTATGGTGACTACCGGGAAGTGCTGGAAGATAAGTCGATAGATGCCATACTCGTAGCTACCCCTCTTAGTTCGCATTGTAAAATCGTCTTGGATGCTTTCGACGCAGGAAAGCATGTATTTTGTGAGAAGTCGATAGGTTTTACGATGGAAGAGTGTTACCGTATGTATCAGAAACATCGTAGCACGGGAAAGATTTTCTTCACTGGTCAACAACGTTTGTTCGACCCTCGTTACATCAAAGCGATGGAGATGATTCATGCGGGTACCTTTGGTGAAATAAATGCAATCCGTACCTTTTGGAACCGGAATGGCGATTGGAGACGCTCGGTACCTTCACCCAATCTGGAACGCCTGATAAACTGGCGTCTTTACAAGGAATTCTCGAAGGGACTGATGACGGAACTCGCTTGCCACCAGCTTCAGATCGGAAGTTGGGCTTTGCGTAAGATTCCCGAGAAGGTGATGGGGCATGGTGCCATTACTTATTGGAAGGATGGCAGGGATGTGTATGATAATGTGAGTTGTGTATATGTCTTTGATGATGGGGTGAAGATGACGTTCGACTCCGTTATATCCAATAAATTCTATGGACTGGAAGAACAGATCATGGGTAACCTTGGTACGGTAGAACCGGAAAAGGGAAAATATTACTTTGAGAATGTGGCTCCTGCACCGGCTTTCCTGCAGATGGTGAATGATTGGGAAAACAAAGTTTTCGATTCTCTTCCTTTTGCCGGAACGAGTTGGGCTCCGGAAACTGCAAATGAGAACACTGGAGAGTTCATTATTGGAGAACGTCCTAAGAGTGACGGTACGTCCTTGTTGCTGGAAGCGTTCGTTGAAGCCGTCATAACACAAAAACAACCGGAAAGAATAGCGGAAGAAGGATACTATGCAAGTATGCTTTGTTTGCTGGGACATCAGGCACTGGAGGAAGAGCGGATGCTCTACTTCCCCGATGAATATAAAATAGATTATCTGAACCATCAATCTGTAAAAACACCCGAAGCAGTATGAAAGACACGATTGTAACCGCACGACGAAAGAAAATAGAGTTAATTACTTTACTCGTTTGTTTCGTAGTATCCAATTTGATACACCTCTATGCAATTATAGCTTATCATGCGCCATTTACGGAGATGATAACTTCTATTTTTTATATCATCATATTTACTTTTGTGCTTTATGCTTTTTGGGGGATTTTGCGTCTCTTGTTTAATGGGCTACGGGCATTGTTTACTCGTTCACGAACTTAATCAATATCAATGAAAATAAATAACTTATGGTAACACGAAGAGATTTTCTGAAAACGATGTCAATGGCTTCTGCCGGATTGGCGTTGGGGGCAGGTGACTTACTGCATGCTCAAACGATTTCACCCAAGAAAGGAAGAGGTGACAAGGTAAAGATAGCCTATATCGGCATTGGTAACCGCGGTGAACAGATTATTGAAGATTTTGCGCGGACAGGTATGGTAGAAGTGGTAGCGTTATGTGATGTGGACATGGGTGCCAAACATACGCAAAAGATTATGGCTAAATATCCGAAGGCAAAACAGTTTAGAGATTTCCGCCAGATGTTTGATAAAGCCGGTAATGAGTTTGATGCTGTGGCGATTGCTACTCCCGACCATTCACATTTCCCGATCAGTATGCTGGCATTGGCATCCGGAAAACATGTATATGTAGAAAAACCGCTGGCCCGTACTTTCTATGAAGCGGAATTGTTGATGCAAGCTGCGCTTAAACGTCCTAACTTGGTTACCCAGGTAGGAAATCAGGGACATTCTGAAGCAAACTATTTCCAGTTTAAAGCTTGGATGGATGCGGGAATTATCAAAGACGTAACTGCTATCACTGCCCACATGAATAACCCGCGCCGTTGGCATAAATGGGACACTAATATCTATAAACTTCCTTCGGGACAGCAACTGCCGAAAGATATGGACTGGGATACCTGGCTCGGAGTTACCCCTTATCACGAATATAATAAAGATTATCATTTAGGACAATGGCGTTGCTGGTATGATTTTGGTATGGGTGCATTGGGCGACTGGGGGGCGCATATCCTCGATACGGCTCACGAGTTTCTGGAACTGGGATTGCCTTATGAAGTTACCATGCAATACGCAAATGGTCATAATGATTATTTCTTCCCTTATTCTTCCACGATTCTCTTCCGCTTCCCGCAACGTAAAGGGATGCCACCGGTAGACATTACTTGGTATGACGGTCTGGATAATCTTCCTCCTATTCCTGCCGGTTATGGAGTATCGGGACTGGACCCGAACATTCCTGCGACAAATCAGGGAGATACTCCTGCGGCTAAATTGAATCCGGGAAAGATTATCTATACGAAAGATTTAATCTTTAAAGGGGGGAGTCATGGAAGCACTTTGTCTATTATTCCGGAAGAGAAAGCGAAAGAGATGGCTGGCAAATTACCGAAGGTTCCTAAAAGTCCTTCCAATCACTTCGAAAACTTCTTATTGGCATGTAACGGTATTGAAAAGACGCGCTCACCGTTCGAAATCAACGGTGTTTTGAGTCAGGTGTTCTCACTGGGTGTAATGGCTCAACGGCTTAATACACAGCTATTCTTTGACAGCCGCACGAAACAGATTACAAATAATGAATTTGCTAATGCAATGTTGGCGGGACTTCCGCCGCGTAAAGGTTGGGATGAATTTTATAAATTATAAATAGAAACAGCTTTTTCCATTCCTTTCTTTAGGAGAAGGGGATGGAGAAGGACCAATAAATAATCATGAAAAATATTGTATTAACTTTACTTTTATTTTGTGCCGCTTCGTTGGGCGCACAAAACTGGGAACCTCTTTTCAACGGGAAAAACCTGAAAGGATGGAAGAAATTGAATGGCAAAGCCGAGTATAAAATTGTAGATGGCGCTATTGTCGGTGTATCTAAGATGGGAACTCCCAATACATTCCTGGCAACGACAAAGAATTATGGTGACTTTATCCTTGAATTTGATTTCAAGATAGATGATGGTTTAAATTCCGGCGTACAGCTTCGCAGTGAAAGCAAGAAGGATTATAAGAAAGGCCGCGTACACGGTTATCAGTTTGAGATTGATCCTTCGAAGCGCGCTTGGTCGGGTGGCATTTATGATGAGGCACGTAGAAACTGGCTTTATCCTTTGACACTGAATCCGTCGGCAAAAACCGCTTTTAAGAATAACGCATGGAATAAAGCCCGTATTGAAGCTGTTGGTAATTCGATCCGTACCTGGATAAACGGAGTTCCTTGTGCTAATATCTGGGATGATATGACTCCTGTAGGTTTCATTGCTTTGCAAGTGCACGCTATTGGAAATGCGGCTGATGAAGGAAAAACAGTTCGTTGGAAGGATATCCGTATTTGTACGACGGATGTAGAACGCTATCAGACACCGGAAGCGCAAGCTGCACCGGAAGTGAATCTGATTGCCAACACGATTTCTCCGAGCGAAGCAAAAGAAGGCTGGGCTCTATTATGGGATGGTAAGACTACTGACGGATGGAGAGGCGCTAAACTTTCTACTTTCCCTGCAAAAGGCTGGAAGATAGAAAATGGTATTTTGAAAGTAATGAAGAGTGGTGGAGCTGAATCTGCAAATGGTGGTGATATTGTGACTACCCGTAAATACAAGAACTTTATTCTGAAAGTAGACTTCAAGATTACTGAAGGTGCAAATAGCGGAGTTAAATATTTTGTGAATCCGGGGCTGAATAAAGGGGAAGGCTCTGCTATCGGTTGCGAATTCCAGATTCTTGACGATGACAAGCATCCTGATGCAAAACTGGGTGTGAAAGGCAACAGAAAGCTGGGCTCGTTGTATGACCTGATTCCGGCTCCTAAAGATAAACCATTCAACAAGAAAGAATTCAATACTGCTACTATCATTGTAAAAGGCAATCATGTAGAACATTGGCTGAACGGAGTTAAGCTGATTGAGTATGATCGTAACAATGATATGTGGAATGCATTGGTAGCATACAGTAAATATAAAAACTGGCCTAATTTCGGAAATCCGGAGGAAGGTAATATACTTCTTCAGGACCACGGAGATGAAGTATGGTTCAAGAACGTGAAGATTAAAGAACTGAAATAGTTCCGTTTTCTAGTTATTAGGAGATACGTCAAAACTCCTTTATGATTTTTATTCAGGCACGGATTACACGGGTTTCACGGTTACTCTAATGAAATAAAAACCGCGTAATCTGTGTAATCCGTGCCTAATTTGTGTTTTATACGATGCAGACCACTATTCAACATCTATACAAACCGTCAAATGATGGTAACTCCTTGTTTTATGCCTGGTTCCTTTCCATGCATACACGGGTGGATATTATCTTATGCAGCCGGAAACCGGAAGGGGAGTTGCTGCTTGTGGTCAATCGTATTTATGATGCATTGTGTCGGCTGGAAAAGATGGCGAACTTTTATGATCCGGCCAGCGAATTGTCTATTCTCAACCGGACAGCCTCTGTTTCTCCCGTTGTTCTTAGCGAAGAACTTTATTCAATGATCGATTTATGTCTGGAATATAATGGTAGGACTTTGGGATGCTTCGATATCACAGTTCATTCGGAAAATTACAATCAGAACACTGTACATTCAGTACATTTATCTGCCGGAGATCGTAGTGTCGCTTTTTCACAGCCGGGAGTAACTATCAATTTGTCCGGCTTTCTCAAGGGATATGCTTTGGAAACAATCAGAGGTATATTGAATGAGGCTCTGATAGAAAATGCATTGATAAATATGGGAAACAGTTCTATTCTTGCTTTGGGTAATCATCCGGTAGGTTCGGGATGGAAAATTAATGATATACTTCTTCACAACGAATGCCTTACAACCTCCGGCAATGACTCTCCCAGCCGTCGGCACATTGTTTCTCCCCAAAATGGAAAATTGGTGGAGGGCGTCAAACAAATTGCTGTAGTAACAACTAACGGATCAATAGGGGAAATCTTGTCTACCAGTTTATTTGCTGCTGACAGCGAACAGCGTAAGGCTTTGCTGGCTGAATCTTCTTCTGTATTAAACCGTTTTTTCTTTATTGGTTACTAGGTATTTTTTTAGGGCGTGTGGTATTGCTTGATAGAGTTTACTGGGATGATAAAGCTTGGCCTAATCTTTTGGGTAACGGTTCAGCTGTAAAGACTGAAACAGATAGGTAAAAAGAATGTGAGGTATGTTAAAAAAAACTTTCATTATGGAATTTTTGATATACCTTTTTCATTATTCGGAATTTATTTTGTCTTTGTAGGAACATTATCGTCTATGCCGAAGGTGCGGGGTAGACATTTTGAGGATTCGTCGCATTATTGATTCTATTCCGGAGAATGGTTATATTGCTTCCAATTACGTACAAGCATTACTGCATGCTGCCGGTACTCCGCTGGTAGATGAGTTTGTTTCCGATAATAAAGAGGAGCTAGTAGCTTTCGTTCGTCGGTGCAGATTTCTGATTCATTCACTGCGTGCTTATATAATTATTCAGGGAACACGTGGACAAAAGAGAGTCAAAGAAGATAAATTTGCTGAAACTATTGTTCGTTTGTCCGCCTTGCTACATTTCGCTACAGAAATCAAAGAAATGGATATAAATCCGTTTTTAGCTGCGCAAAGAGCCGTTATAACAGTTGATGCGTGTATCCGAATAGAAAAATAGGACTATTCTTTCATTCATTGAGACATATTTACTATCTTTCCGCTATGATTTTGCCTACATTTGGTAACTCAAAACGAAAGGATAGAAAACACATAGTATGAAGAAAACCCTGACTCTTTTAATCTGTCTTATTTGTTATCAGATACTCTGTCACGCTCAAGTGGCAGACGAACACTATTATTTCAAAAATCTAAGTGTACAGAATGGATTATCGCAGAATACAGTAAATACAATTTTACAGGATAAGCAGGGCTTTATGTGGTTCGGCACCAAGGATGGACTGAACAGATATGACGGTCTGTCATTCCGTAAATTTAAGCATGATGACCGTAGTCAGCGGAGCATAGGCAATAATTTCATCACGGCACTTTACGAGGATGAAAAAGGAAGTATCTGGGTGGGTACGGACGTAGGGCTTTATATCTATTATCCGGAAAAAGATTCTTTCGAGCATTTTACCAAACAAAGTGTAGAGAATACAAGGATAGAACATACTGTGACGGCTATCTCCGGAGATAATCAGGGGTGTGTCTGGATGGCAGTGGAATCACAGGGATTGTTCTGTTATAATCTGGAAAAAGGAGAGCTTCAGAACTATACCTTACAGAACTTCTCCTTTCTTACCACCAATGTTGAGACTTTTGCTTTTGACAATAGCGGAACCCTTTGGATCGGCTGTTATGGCGATGGACTTTTCTATTCGAAAGACCGTCTGAAAACTCTCCATCCTTATTTATCGCCTGTGAATAACAAGGAAATTTATGCGAACGACGTAGTGACCTGTATTGTAAAAGGTGCATACAACTGCTTGTATATAAGTTCTTTAAAAGGAGGAGTGAAAGAATTGAATCTGACTTCAAACAAATTGCATGATTTACTTTTCGAAGATGAATCCGGGGAGTCTGTTTTCTGTCGTGAACTGTTGGTTGCTTCTGACAATGAACTATGGATTGGTGCAGAGTCGGGACTTTATATCTATAATCTCCGGCTAGGTAAGTACGTTCATTTGCGCAGTTCGATTAATGATCCTTATTCTTTATCCGATAATGCCATTTATTCATTGTGTAAAGATCGTGAGGGTGGCATTTGGATTGGCTCTTACTTCGGCGGTATAAACTACTATCCTCGTTTTTATACGAACTTCGAGAAATATTATCCGAAAGGAATAGAGAATGGCCTGCACGGGAAACGAGTGCGTGAGTTCTGTCAAGATAACCAGGGAATTCTATGGATTGGTACGGAAGATGGTGGCTTGAATCGTTTTAATCCTAAAACCAAGACTTTTTCTTTCTTTACGCCAAGTAATGCTTTTACAAATGTTCACGGACTGTGCCTGGTTGATGATAATCTTTGGGTGGGAACTTTCTCGAAAGGAGTAAAAGTGGTGGATACTCGTACAGGAGCTATTGTGAAAACCTATCAGAAGACAGACTCGCCCCGTTCATTGATAGATAATAGCGTTTTCTCCATTTGCCGAACGACGACGGGGGATATTTATCTGGGTACTTTATTCGGTTTGTTGCGCTACAACAGACAATCTGATGATTTTGACCGGATACCGGAACTGAATGCCCGGTTTGTATATGATATAAAAGAAGATTCGGGAGGAAACCTCTGGCTGGCCACTTACGCAAACGGTGCTTACTGTTATAATGTAAGTGAGAAGAAATGGAAGAATTATTTGCATAATGAAAATAATCCGAAAAGCCTTCCTTATGATAAAGTGGTAAGTATCTTCGAAGATTCTCACCGACAAGTTTGGTTGACAACTCAAGGTGGAGGGTTCTGTTTGTTTCATCCGGAAACGGAAACCTTTACCAGCTATAATCTGGCAGACGGATTGCCAAATGATGTCGTTTATCAGATTGTGGAAGATAAAGATGGACTTTTCTGGCTGACAACGAATAATGGTCTCGTATGTTTCCAACCTACTACCGGAGCAATGAAAGTATATACTACCTCCAATGGTTTGCTGGGCGATCAGTTTAATTACCACTCCAGCCTGGAGACGGAAGATGGTACGATTTATCTGGGAAGTATCGACGGCTTTATCGCTTTCAATCCGAAGACCTTTTCAGAGAATAGGTCGCTCCCATCTATTGTGATTACGGATTTCCTATTGTTTGGCAAAGAAGTGTATGTCGGTGAACCGGGATCTCCATTGGAAAAGAGTATCACTTTCTCTGATGAACTTATTCTTCAGTCTAGTCAGAACTCTTTCTCTTTCCGGGTAACAGCATTGGACTTTCAAGCTCCAAGAATGAGTAAAATCATGTATAAATTGGATGGTTTTGATGCGGATTGGCTGACAATTGGCGAAAGCCCTATTGTTACTTATTCCAATCTGCGATATGGCAATTATACATTCAAAGTGAAGGTTTCTAATAGTGATGGAGTATGGAATGAAAATGGAATATCATTAAAAGTACATATTCTTCCTCCTTTCTATCTTTCTGTTTGGGCTTATTTTGTATATGCTTTGTTGATTATAGGTTGTTCTTTGTATGTAATTATATATTTCAAGAGGCGTAGTAACAACAAGCATCGCAGGCAGATGGAGAAGTTTGAGCAGGAGAAAGAACGTGAAGTTTATCATGCAAAGATTGACTTTTTTACGAATGTAGCTCATGAAATACGTACACCGTTGACATTGATTAAAGGTCCGTTGGAAAATATCATACTGAAAAAACAAGTGGATGCTGAAACCCGTGAAGACTTGAACGTCATGAAACAGAACACGGAACGATTACTCAATCTGACCAATCAGCTACTTGACTTCCGCAAGACGGAAAGCCAGGGATTCCGGTTGAACTTTGCAAAATGCAATATAACAGAGGTCTTGAAGGAAACTCATGTACGTTTCACTTCTCTTGCAAAACAGAAAGGGTTGGAATTTACCTTACAGGTACCAGAAAAAGATTTCTATGCCCATGTTAATCAGGAAGCATTTACGAAGATCATCAGCAACTTGTTGAACAATGGAATGAAATATGCCGAGAGTTATGTACATGTAATGCTGGAAATACCCGAAACTGATGATGATAATCTATTCCGTATTCGCACAGTAAACGATGGAGTAATCATTCCTGATGAAATGAAAGAGGAGATTTTTAAACCTTTTGTTCGTTTCAATGAGCAAGAGGATGGAAAGGTGACTACTGGCACTGGAATCGGTTTGGCACTCTCTCGCTCGTTGGCTGAATTACATCAGGGAACTTTGGCTATGGAGACAGGAGAAGAAAGTAACATTTTCTGTCTGACTTTACCGGTCGTTCAGGATATGACAATCACTTTAACCCCAGAGGCGGAGGTGGAAATTGATAGGGTAAACGAAATCCCTGCCGAACAGGCGGGAAGGAAAGATAACCGTCCCACTGTGCTGGTAGTAGAAGATAATCCTGATATGCTTACTTTTGTTGTTCGTCAATTGTCGAGAGATTATACAGTGTTGACAGCTACTAATGGTGCAGAAGCATTGAAGGTGCTTGATGGTAACTATGTGAATCTGGTGATAAGTGATGTTGTGATGCCCGTGATGGATGGTTTCGAATTGTGTAAGACGATTAAGTCGGATTTGAATTACAGCCATATTCCGGTTATCCTGCTGACTGCCAAGACCAATATACAATCAAAGATAGAGGGGATGGAACTGGGAGCAGATGCTTATATTGAAAAACCTTTCTCTGTAGAATATCTACAAGCGTGTGCTTCTAACCTTATTCAGAATAGAGAGAAACTGCGTCAAGCTTTTGCGGAGTCTCCTTTTATAGCTGCTAATACAATGGCTTTAACAAAAGCTGATGAGGAATTTATCAAAAGGTTGAACGAAGTAATTCAGATTAATTATGCCAATCCTGAATTTAGCATGGATGACATGGCAGATAACCTGAATATGAGCAGGTCTAACTTTTATCGGAAAATAAAGGGAGTGTTGGATTTGAGTCCGAATGAGTTCTTACGCCTGGAGCGTTTGAAAAAGGCAGCTCAATTGTTGAAAGAGGGAGAAAACCGGGTGAATGAAATCTGCTACATGGTGGGATTTAATTCTCCGTCTTACTTTGCTAAATGTTTCCAAAAGCAATTTGGGGTATTGCCTAAGGATTTTGTTAATTCGAAAGAAGAGTAGATTATATATAGAGTTGTATTTCACTCTATATCATCTGTTATATTGAGGATTTATAATTTATAAGTGTGAAAATTTTAATAATACGATAAGATATGATGACCAGACAAAAGACTTTGTGGTTTACACTATTACTAATTGGATTGTATACCAGTTTTCTGAATGCCAGTGAGATAACGAGATGGGTGATTACTTCACCTGACAGTATTTGCTGGAGAGTGAATGGTGTGCATAATGACCATATTGAAATGAGTGGACTGAAAGTTTCAACAGTATTGCGCTATGGTGTTAATGAAGCTGGTGAATGGGTGATTGACCGGAATATGGTTTTACCTACTTTTCGTACTATCCCTAATGATACCCATGGTAGTTTGCAGCATCATTTTAATGGAGACTGGGCACATTTATGCCTTGTAAATGGCCAGCCGTTAGTAGGTGAAAAGGTAGAGACTGTATCGCTGAATGGAATTATGACTGTAAAGAGTGTATATGCTACTAGAGGGATTTCGTTGACACGTACACTTTTTCCTTCCACGTCACAACCGGCCTTCTGTGAGAAATATGAGTTGGAGAATACGACAGATCACCCACAGACAGTTCAGCTCCCATCGACCACTCTTTCTTATTATACTGATGAGGCAAAAGGAGTGGAAGGCAGTTATACATTAACGGCTACCCTTTCTTCTCCGGTAAAAGATGGTACTTATCTACTGAAAGCCGGAGAAAAGGCCTGGTTTCAGGTAATCTATGCAGGATATAAGAAACATGATCAGGAGTTGGCGTTGGATGTTAATAATGAACTTCTGGCACGTCGGAGATTTTTGAGTCAGATACAGGGTAACCTTGTGTTAGAGACTCCGAGTGACGTAATCAATACTATGTTTTCTTTTGCCAAGATACGTGGTTCGGAAAGCATATTTGATACTAAAGGCGGATATATGCAGAGCCCAGGTGGAGAAGCTTATTACGCTGCTGTTTGGGCGAATGATCAGGCCGAATATATCAATCCATTTTTTCCATATTTAGGTTATCAAGCCGGAAACCGTTCGGCTATGGATTCATTCGGGTTGTTTATGCGCTATATGAATGATGAGTATAAACCTTTACCTTCATCTATAATTGCAGAAGGGATTGATTGTTTTGGTGTTGCGGGTGATCGTGGTGATGTAGCAATGGTTGGCTATGGCGCAGCACGTTATGCTTTGGCATCCGGTAATTGTAATGAGGCTGAAAAATTGTGGCCGCTGATTGAATGGTGTCTGGAATATTGTCATCGCCAGCTGAATGCGGATGGGGTGGTAAAATCTGATTCTGATGAACTTGAAAATCGTTTTCCTGCCGGAAAAGCCAATCTATGTACATCTTCATTATATTATGATGCCTTGGTTTCAGCTGCTTATTTGGGAAAGGCACTGAAAAAAGAACATAAACAGATAAAGTCTTATCAGGATAGGGCTGCTGAACTTTATAAGAATATTGATGCATATTTTGCCCGTAATGTAGAGGGGTATGACACCTATCGTTATTATGATGGTAATACAGTGCTGCGTTCATGGATTTGCATTCCTCTGACTATGGGTATTTATGATCAGGCGAAAGGTACTGTGGAGGCTCTATTCTCTGATAAACTGTGGATGGAGAATGGGTTGTTAACTCAATCGGGTACTTCTACTTATTGGGATCGTTCTACACTCTATGCTTTCCGGGGGGCTTACTCTTGTGGTGCCAGAGATATAGCTACTGAATATTTGGATAAATACTCTGCTACTCGTTTGTTGGGTGATCATGTTCCTTACGCAGTGGAAGCGTGGCCGGAGGGAAACCAAAGGCATTTATCCACAGAAAGTGCTTTGTATTGTCGCATTATGACCGAGGGGTTGTTCGGTATCCGTCCCATTGCATTGGATGCTTTTATGATGACACCGCAGCTACCGGAAAGTTGGAATACGATGTCATTGAAACGTATCTGTGCATTTGGTTCCATATTCGATATTGAGGTGAAGCGCGATAAAGATGACAAACTGTTGGTTCTGATAAAAAAGGATCATAAGATTGTAAAAAGAAGTAAGATTACGAATGGAAAACCGATTGAAGTACGTATTTAAATAAGATAAAATAATCTGTCTTTTGATTTAAGCCAATTTTGGTAACAAAATTGGCTTAAATATTATTTTTAGTACGCTTTTGGTTTATTTGTCACATCATTTGGTCAGGTTATTTCCTAATGATTGGCAGATACGCCCTATTTTTGTGTCGGATGTCATTAACAAATTAAATATCTTATTTTTTATATGAGAAATCTATTTATCGTATTTTATTGTCTGGTATCAGCTCTTACTATTAAGGCAAATGGACAGGATAGTTTGTGGAAGATACAGACAACTGATTATCACGGAACTTATTACGGGGCAACAGTTGCCAATGGGGGGATTGGTATCCTGCCGTGGAAAGAACCGTTTTCTATTCGCCATGTCATGCTAAACCATGTTTTTGATTCTGCTACTCCTCAAGATGTGAGTCGTGTTTTACGAGGAATCAATCCATTCAATTTGCAGATGCAAATTAATGGACAGACTGTAAATGGTGATAATATTTCGAGATGGGAACAGTGTATAGATATGAAAGAGGCTACCCATAATACGCACTTCACTTGTGATGGAAAAGCGGATGTATCTTATAGCATCTGTGCTCTAAGAAATTTACCTTATGCAGGACTGGTTCGTGTGGAGGTTGTGGCACTGGGGGATATGTATTTGACAGTGTCAAATCCTATTGAGATACCTGATGAGTATAAAAACATAGGTTCGAAACTGGTCAATGTGAATGTTAATGGGAATGATATAAAAATAGTGCGTACTTGGGCTTTATCAAAATACCGCGAACAAAAAGTTTCAGCTTCTTCCGCATTTATTTATGATAAGAATTCCAGTGTGCAGCAACAATATAATGGGAGTGGTCAGATTTCTATTTCATTAAAGAAAGGAGAGAAATTCTTTTTTACTTTATTAGGTGCTGTTTGTACCGGACGTGATTTTATAGATCCATACAATGAGTCAGACCGTGAAGTGATTTATGGTGCGAAAGAGGGATTGACGCGTCTGATGGATGGGCATCGGAAACTCTGGAACGAGATGTGGAAAGGTGATATTGTGATTGAGGGGGATGATGAAGCACAGCGTACTGTGCGTTTTGCACTTTATAATCTGTATTCCAATGCACGCAAAGGAAGTCGGTTGAGTATACCTCCTTTTGGACTTTCTTCACAGGGATATAATGGGCATATTTTCTGGGATACCGAATTTTGGATGTATCCGCCTATGCTCTTTATGAATCAGGGCATTGCACGAACAATGATGGATTATCGTACAGATAGGCTGGAAGCTGCTTGCCAGAAAGCATTAAGTTATGGATATGATGGGGCTATGTTTCCTTGGGAAAGTGATGATGCAGGAGAAGAAGCGTGTCCGACTTGGGCGTTGACTGGTCCTTTTGAACATCATATCACAGCTGATATCGCCATTGCGGCCTGGAATTATTACTGTATGAGTGGCGATCAGCGATGGTTGCGTGAAGAAGGATTCCCTTTAATGGAGAAAGTGGCAGAATTTTGGGTAAGTCGTGTAGAAAAGAATGACGATGGTTCTTATTCGATTCGTAATGTGGTTTGTGCCGATGAATACGCAGAGGGTGATGATAATGCCTTCACGAACGGTACTGTTATACGCGCATTACAGGATGCTGCTAAAGCTGCTTCCATATGTGGGCTTAAAGCTCCAGTAATTTGGAAGGAAATAGCAGCAAAGTTGCGCATCCCCAAATTTGAAAATGGAGTGACTATGGAGTATGATGGTTATAATGGACAGGTTATCAAGCAGGCGGATGCTAATTTACTGGTATATCCATTGAACCTGATTACCCGTCCGGAAGAAATTCGTAAGGATTTGGAGTATTATGAGGGAAAGATTGACAAAGGAGGCCCCGCAATGTCATTCTCTGTATTGGCTTTGCAATATGCACGCCTTGGTGAAGGGGATAAGGCTTATGAATTATTTGTGCAAAGCTTCCGTCCCAACCAGCTACCTCCGTTCGGTGTACTTTCTGAAGGTGCAGGAGGTACTAATCCTTATTTCTCAACTGGTGCGGGAGGACTTTTGCAGGCTGTAATCAATGGCTTTTGTGGTTTGGAAATTACAGATAGCGGTATTAAACAATTGCCTTCGAAATTGCCAGGACATTGGAAGAAGTTGGTAGTTAAAGGAGTCGGACCGGATGGTAAAACATATGTCCGGCTTCAGAAATGAGTTCAATTTTTTCGGTTGCGTAAATAAGAGTCAGAAGATGTATACTTTGGGAGGGAAATTGAGACTGGAATTTCATTTATTGACCTGTTTTTAATATCCTAAGCTGGTAGAATTCCATACTTTTGTTGCGTATCACACAGGCTACAAAATATTAGCTGTTGCTCAAGTTTGAAAATGAATTATTAGTGTATTAACAGAACCAGTATTTATTTTATTACTGATTCATTTAATTGAATTTACATGAATTTAAAATGCTTATTTTGTGGAATACTTATTGGGTTATATGTTGAGGCTGTTGAAGCCGTCAATTATACTCCAGAAAAGATTTCAGCATCTATTTCCTTAAAAGTACCGGGAAATGAATCGGAAAAATACTCGCTGGATATGCGGCAGTTGAAGAATGACTGTTCATCTTATCTGTTGGAACCTTCCAAAGGTATTCCGATGGTAATAACTCAGAGAATGGAGGATATGAATGGTAAGTTACGTATCAATGTCAGTCTAACTGCATTAGAGGATGTTTATTTTAATTTTAGCGAGCAGTTGTCAACCGGTTTTAATCATGATGATTGCCAGTTCTATATGCCGGGGTTCTGGTATCGTCGCAATCTGCGATCTCCTAAGGAAGCACCTTCATTTCATACATCAGACAGCTGGTTGGTGCGTGAGGATAGATTGAGTGCTCCTCTTACAGGTATTTATTCAGAAAAGGAAAAAAGCTTTGTGACGGTGAGTCGTATAGACAATTTTGCTAATGAGGTTTTGTCTACTCATCGAGAGGGAGAAATCATTCTTTCAGGTAAAACTTCAATAGGTTTTACTGGATTCGAAAATCAGAATGGAGTGGCAACACTTTCTTTCGGTTTTCCTTACCGTGAAGCACCTAAAAGCTATATTCGAAAATTAACATTGGCTCCGGCGGTAGAGGCTTTTCAGTCTCTGAGAAAAGGAGAAACAATGTTACTGACATGGGAGATCTTGGAGAATAAAGCTGATGATTATTCTGATTTTATTCGGAATGCGTGGGAGTATAGCTATGACACTTATGCTCCGGTTCCGGTTGATACTCCTTATTCTATTGAGGATATGAAAGAAGTTATGAGCCGTTTTTTTGTGAATAGTCTGGTGACTGGTAATTCGTTGACTTTTAATTCGGGTATTCATTTGCGGACTGCTGATTGTCAGAGTAACGGTCAGGCAGAAGTTGGTTTTATTGGCCGTGTACTCCTTAATGCATTCAATGCTTGGGAATATAGTTGGCAATGTGGCAGAGAAGATCTGAAAGAAAACAGTATGAAAGTATTCGATAGTTATTTGAAGAATGGCTTTACCCAGGCTGGTTTCTTTAAAGAATCGGTAAACTTTGATAGAGGGTATGAAGATCCTGTACATAGTATTCGTCGTCAATCAGAAGGAGTTTATGCTATGCTTCATTTTCTTGCTTATGAAAGGGAGAATGGCCGTCGTCATCCTGAATGGGAACAAAAGATGAAAAATATGCTCGATATACTTCTGCAGTTGCAACATGAAGATGGCAGTTTCCCCCGTAAATTCCACGATGATTTTACAATAGTCGATAATAGTGGAGGAAGTACACCCTCGGCCACTTTACCTTTAATAATGGGATATAAATATTTTAAGGATAAACGTTATTTAGCTAGTGCTAAAAGGACAGCAGATTATTTGGAGAAAGTCTTGATATCTAAAGCTGACTATTTTTCATCTACTCTCGATGCCAATTGTGAAGATAAAGAGGCTTCTCTTTATGCTGCTACGGCAACTTATTATCTTTCGTTGATAACGAAAGGAGATGAGCATCGTCATTATGCCGACCTGACAAGAAAGGCTGCTTATTTTGCATTGTCATGGTATTATGTATGGGACGTTCCTTTTGCTCAAGGTCAGATGTTGGGTGATATCGGTCTAAAAACTCGTGGTTGGGGTAATGTTTCTGTAGAAAATAACCATATTGATGTGTTTGTTTTTGAATTTGCTTCGGTACTGCAATGGTTGTCAAAGGAATATAAGGAGCCACGTTTTGCCCATTTCGCGGAGGTGATTTCTACTTCCATGCGCCAATTGTTACCTCATGAAGGGCATCTATGTGGAATTGCCAAATCCGGTTTTTATCCGGAAGTCGTTCAACATACCAACTGGGATTATGGCAAAAATGGGAAAGGGTATTATAACGATATCTTCGCACCGGGATGGACAGTCGCTTCTTTGTGGGAGTTATTGACTCCGGGGCGTGCGGAACATTTCTTAAAATGACAGAAATAGGTCAGAAGATATCTCAATTATATTTTAATTTCATTTTGAACGATTTTTTTTAATTATTGGTCTATCTATTTTATTACATTTTGTATTAGTTGTCTACTTTTGCTCTCACTCAATATGAGATAAAGTATTTATTATGAGTTTTTTAAATTTAATATTATGGACTTGAAGAAAGCATTGTTTGTTTGCTTGTTGTTCTATTATGGAACAAGCGCTAACTCCGCTTTACCGGAACATTCTTCTATGTCTGGTAAGACTAATATGTCGGAGCAAGCGAAAGGTATTCGTATCAGTGGTACGATAACCGATAAGGACAAGAATCCTCTTCCTGGTGTGAATGTACGTGTACTGGAACAGACAGGGACTGGAGTGATTACGGATATGGACGGACATTTTTATTTGAATGTACCCGGAAAGAATTCTGTAATAGAGATTTCGTATATTGGCTTCAAAACTCAACAAATAAAAGTTGGAAGTAAGATTAATTTTGATGTAATTTTAGAAGAAGATATTGAAGCCTTGGATGAAGTTGTAGTTACTGGATATGGTAGTCAGAAGAAAATGTCGGTTATCGGTTCTATCGAGACATTACAGCCTAAGAAGTTACAGGTTGGTGCCACACGCTCTTTGTCTAATAATCTGGCAGGACAGATTGCCGGTGTGATAGCGGTTCAACGTTCGGGAGAACCGGGTTACGATTCCTCGAATTTTTGGATTCGCGGTATTGCTTCTTTCTCCGGTGGACAATCTCCGTTAGTGTTGGTAGATGGTATCGAGCGCGACTTGAATAACATAGACCCCGCTGAAATTGAATCTTTCTCAGTATTGAAAGATGCATCGGCGAGTGCTATGTATGGTGTACGTGGTGCAAATGGTGTCATTGTTATCAATACGAAGCGTGGTAAAGTAGGAGCTCCTTCTGTCAATTTGCGTGTGGAACATTCTATTGCAGAGCCGACAAAACTTCCGGATTTTATTGGGGCAGCCGATCATATGGCATTGATAAATGAAATAACAGAGAATAAGTCGCGTTTGCCTTTCAGTCAGGAGCAGATTGACAGAACGAGATATGGTTATGACAGAGATTTGTATCCGGATGTAAATTGGCTGGATGAAATAACAAAGGATTATGCTTATTCTACTCGTGCGAATCTGACTGTATCAGGTGGTTCCGATTTCCTGCGCTATTCGTTGGTTGGTTCTTATTTCGGTGAGAAGGGAATCATGGAGACGGATAAGTCTTTGCCTTATGATACAGGAACGAAACTAACTCGTTATAATATGCGTGCGAATGTTGACTTGGATGTGACTAAGACAACAGTGCTGCGTTTAAATGTCGGTGGGTTCCTCCAAACACACCGCAAACAGGCATTTAGTACGGACGATGCTTTTGATAGAGCGTTTATAACTTCTCCTTTCGTGTATCCTGCCCGCTATTCAGATGGGACTATTCCAATTATGGCTATTAATGATGTGAACCCTTGGGCAGCGGTGACACAGCAAGGTTACGACGTAGTTACAGCTTCACAGATTCAGTCACTCTTTGCTATTGAACAGAATCTGAAGATGATCACGCCGGGATTAAAAGCGAAAGTAACCTTTTCTTTCGACCGTTGGAATCAGAGTTCGATTACAAGGGGAAAGGATGCTACTTATCATAGTATTGCTACCGGACGTGACATTGAAGGTAATCTGATTCATTCTGTACTTAAATATGGAGATGACTCTTTGGGACATGGAAATAAAGGGGAATATGGAAATTCGAGGGTTTATTTTGAAGGAACATTAACGTATGCTCACACTTTCGGAAAGCATGACGTAGATGCATTGTTTCTGTATAATCAGCAAAGTTATGATAATGGTAGTGTACAACCTTATAGAAAACAAGGTATTGCGGGTAGATTGTCTTATACTTTCGATAGCCGTTATGTGACGGAGTTCAACTTTGGATATAATGGTTCAGAGAATTTTGCTAAAGGTAAACGTTTCGGCTTTTTCCCTTCTGTGGCAGTCGGATGGTTATTGTCTGAAGAACCTTTCATGGATCGTTTCAGAAATACATTGAGTAAATTGAAATTAAGAGGTTCTATAGGAAAAGTTGGTAATGATGATATCGGAGGACGCCGTTTTGCCTATATAACAACATTGAATACCAATGCAGATAAGTATAACTGGGGTGATACAGGACAGATTGGTCGTACCGGTATTTCAGAAGGAGAAGTTGGAGTTGAAAATCTTACCTGGGAAACAGCTCTGAAAATGAACCTTGGTTTTGAACTGGGATTATGGAATGAATTGGAATTACAGGTAGATGTTTTCAAAGAAAAACGTACCAATATCTTTATGCAGCGTAAGATTATTCCTTCACAGACAGGATTCTTGACTAACCCTTGGGCCAATTTTGGTGAAGTGACTAACCGCGGTGTGGAATTCTCCTTAAACTATAATAAACAAATTAATAAAGATTGGTTTGTAGGTTTCCGTTCTAATTTCACATATGCTATTAATAGGGTGGACGAATACGATGAGCCAGAAACTGTGAAAGGTACATACAGAGGATTGACAGGCCGTTCATTAAATACTTTGTATGGATTGCAGGCAGAAAGATTGTTTACAGAAGATGATTTCGATGCAAATGGTAATTTGAAATTCGGTATACCGACACAGGACGTTGGAGCTTCAAAAGTACGTCCCGGTGATATCAAATATATAGATATGAATGGCGATGGCATTATCACTGATGCGGATGAAGGATACATTGGTGGAACGGTAGACCCGCGTATTGTTTATGGTTTCGGAGGTAATGTGAGCTACAAAAACTGGGATTTGAATTTCTTCTTCCAGGGAACAGGTGATACTTATCGTGTGATTGGTGGAACTACGTATTTCATTCCGGGTAGTGGACAAACATTACAAGGCAATGTCTACTCTAATTATAACGACAGATGGACAGAAGAGAATCCTTCCCAAGATGTATTCTGGCCGAGATTGACGGAGGAACCTAACAGACAGAACTACCGGAATTCTACATGGTGGAAAAAGAATATGCGTTTTATGCGTTTGAAAACGCTGGAACTTGGATATACTTTACCGCAATCTGTAACTGATAAGATACATTCTAAAGCTATTCGTTTTTACGTGAGTGGTAATAATTTATTCTGTTTCTCTCCTTTCAAACTGTGGGATCCGGAATTAAATACGAACACCGGTCTGCGTTACCCGGCTATGCGTTCTGTAATGTTTGGAGTTGACCTGAATTTCTAATTAAAAAAAATGACGATAATGAAACTTAAGAAATATATAGTTGCTGGTTTAATAGGCATCGTATCGTTGGGTTCCTGTACGTATCTTGATAAAGAACCGGATACGGAAATTGATATAGACATGGTCTTTGAGAATAAGACAAAAGTAGAATCATGGCTGGCCAATGTATACAGCCGTATCCCTAATCCGGGTAATGACTGGTTAAATACGTATGGTTGGGAAGTGTTTGCAGATGACTTGACTGCTTCTGCACGTTGGCAGCAATGGGACTGGCCCAATATCACCAAGATTTTTGGTGGATGGACACCGAATACACAATGGGCAGGAAATTTCTGGGATGGTCTTCCGAGAAAAATACGTCAGGCTTATATTTTTATAGAACGTGTACATGCATTACCTGATTCCGACCTTCCTCAGAGAGAAGTGGATTATATGAAAGCGGAAGCACGTTTCCTTGCGGCCTATTATTGGTGGCAATTATTGGAGACATACGGTCCTATCCCATTTAGACCGAATTACATTGCTCCGACTGACTTTACTCTTTCAGATTTAATGGTCGGACAAAGACCTTTTGATGAGATTGTCAGCCATTTGGATAATGAGATGTTGGAAGCATCTAAACAATTGCCTGCTGTATGGCAGAGTGTGGAGAAATATGGTCGTATAACTTCAGTTATGTGTCTAACTGTTCGTGCGAAGATGTTATTATTTGCTGCAAGTCCGTTGGTAAATGGAAATGAGTGGTACATTGGACATAAGAATAAAGAAGGTGAGGAATTGTTCAATTCTACTTATAGCCAGGAAAAATGGGTGAAAGCGGCAGAAGCCTGCAAACGATTGCTTGATGTAGCAGAGCAAGCCGGTTATCGTTTGTACGTAGAATATAATGATGAGGGAGAAATAGACCCGTTTACTTCGCTTGAAAATCTTTGGTTTACGAAATTTCAAGATGGAAATAAGGAGATATTGTTCCCATATACAAAAGAAGATGCTTATCAAAGTTACCAGTTCTATACGAATAAAGCTGTAACTAAAGAATATGGTGGTGGAAATGGTTTAGGTGTATATCAAGGTTTGGTGGACGCGTTCTTCATGAAGAATGGGCTTCCGAAAGACGATGATAATTCGAAATATGTAGAAGAAGGTTTTTCAACGGAGACAGAAACCCGATCTACTAATTGGACTGGTGGTACAGGGCAAAAGGGAGAAATAACTGCCGAAGGTACATATAATATGTATTGTAATCGCGAACCTCGTTTTTATACTACAGTAAGTTATAATGGTTCTTGGTATGCTTTGGCAGAGCGTAAATTCGAATTCTTTAAGAATCAGAAAGATAATGATTATACACATGATGCACCCCAAAATGGTTATTTGGTTCGTAAGAAAGTATATTCACAGGATAATCCGAAGAATGGTAGTTACAAATGGCGTCAAATGTTCCTATATCGTTTAGCTGCTTCCTATTTGGATTATGCTGAGGCTGTTAATGAGGCTTATGATAATAGAGCATCTCGTGAGGATGCATTAAAATATGTGAATAAAGTCCGTGAACGTGCAGGCGTGCGCCAATATACGTTGGATGCCGTAGCGGCAGATGATGCAAAATACATTCATGTAGATGACAATCAACTGGCAGTACGTGAGGCAGTTCGTATGGAACGCCGTGTTGAACTTTGCTGTGAAGGATCACGCTGGTCGGATATCCGTCGATGGAGAATTGTGGAACAGCTCCCGGAGATGTGTGGAGATGATTATGGTATGAATTTCGCAGGAACAAATAGTCAGGAATTTTATAAGAGAACCGTATTCCAGACACGTGTGTGGAAAAGGGCGATGTACTGGTTCCCGGTATATATAGATGAAATGAATAAGAACACGAACTTGGTTCAGGCGCCTTTCTGGAATTAATTAAATGAAAAGCATAATTATGAATAAGATAATGAAACTAATATGCTTGCTCTTTCTTATGTTGATAGTAGCGAGCTGTAATAAAGATCCGGAGTATTACACGCTTGAAACTCCTGTAGATCAGATGCTTTTGAAGGCTTCTTCTTCTGAAATTACTTTGGAGAAAGAAAAAGAGAATGAAGCAGCTGTTATATTTACATGGGATGCTGCAGCTCAACGTGGAGGAGCTGATGCTACTATCACCTATTTTTTCAGAATGTATATGGCAGACTTACACTCTAATGTGACAGATTTGTATGAGATTGAATCGGAAGAGCGTTCCATTAGTTTCACGCATAAGGAGTTAAATGATATACTGGCTTCTTGGAGTATACTTCCTGGGGATAAGGTGACTATTGAAGCAGAGGTTATAGGACAGGTCAATTCATCTGTAGAATACTTGAAACCGGAGTTGTCGAAGACGCAATTGAATGTGATCGGATATGATAAGAATGCTACTGCGATATATATGGTGATGGTGGATGATGCTGGAGAGAAAACTGTTCGCCGAATGACCGAGAAGGTTGTGGGTTCAGGAGTATATCAGTCGACAGCAGAATTGAAGCCATGTGAGTACTTCTTTGCACTTAGTCCGGATTCTGATTATCCATGCTACATGAAAGCTGAGAATGGAGATAATTCTTTGCAATATGTGGCAGAAGCAGGGAATGGTGAGATGTTTGAAAACACAAAAAGCGGTACCTATACAATAGTTGTGGACTTAAATCGTTTGGATGTGAATATCGTTAGTATTTACCCTTTACCGCAAGGTGGGATTTGGATTGTTGGCGATGCCAGTACCATCGGATGGGATTGGGGTAAAATGAAAAAGGAAGGTGCATTTGTGAATAATGATCCACGCCATCCAGAACGTTGGACGTATACAGGTAACTTTTATGGCGGTAAAGAGTTTAAGTTGGCGTTGGAGCCGAATGGAGCAGATTTTGCAGGAAAATTCTTTTTTGCTCCTTCACAAGGAGCAAATCCGGGCGTAGAACATGAACTCGGAGAAGCAAGGTATCAGGATAATGGCGGTGACTTGAAATGGATTGTTGCTGCTGATGGTAAATACATTTTGACAGTAGACCTTAATGAGATGAAGATATATTTGGAGCCGACTGAATAATCTCCATAAGAAGTAAATTAAAATATGAAAATCATGAAAAAACTGTTTATAATACTATATCTGCTTACTAATATATTTGTATTGGGAGCATGTGGAGATGTGGAAAGTGAGGGTGACCCACAACCACGTGTACCGAGAGTAGAAGTGGAATCTGATGATTATTATGTACAGATTACACAGGAAAATATGGATGGGGTTGCTTTTGTCTACCGTTGGCTGGATATAGAAACAGCATCGAAGTATGTTATGACTTTAGGACTGCAGGTAGATGGAGAAATAACTGAAACAATGGGTGTGGAAGATAAAAGCATACTTACTTATAACGGAGTACGCGAACAGCTTTTTACCAATCAACAGATAATGGAATATATGAAAGCTTTTGGAGTGGACGAAAAAGAAGCTCAGTTTAGCATTACATTGGAAGCGTTTCAGTCGGATGGTATGCCAATTACTTCAGAAACGGACAAAGAATCAAAGACTTCCATAATCCATATTGTATTGGGACCTGGTGTTGAATTGAATTCGAGTATGGAATAGATTAGTAAAATTAATAAAAACTGAGAACTTATGTTATACTTACAACATACAATTACGCTTGGAATATTTTCCCTGCTTACATGGGGGTGTGGTAACAGCGATAAACAGAAAGGTGAAGCAGAACAAGCTCCATTGGCAGACAAAGTGTGGTATTCAAATCCTGTCATCGATTCCGATAATCCGGATCCGACAGTGATAAAAGCGGAAGACGGATATTTCTATTTGTATGCTACCGGAGGAAATACATGGATACACAAATCCAAAGACTTGGTTCACTGGACTTATGTGGGCGGTGCTTACGAGGATGATAAAAAACCGTCATGGGAACCGGAAGCAGGTATTTGGGCGCCGGATATCAATTATATCAATGGAAAATATGTGATGTATTACTCCTTGTCCAAGTGGGGAGGTGGAGCAACTTGTGGTATTGGTGTTTCTGTTTCGGACAAGCCGGAAGGACCGTTTACCGATCAAGGCAAATTATTCCGTAGCAATGAGATCGATGTTCATAATAGTATCGACCCTTTCTATATTGAAGATAATGGTAAAAAATATCTTTTCTGGGGAAGCTGGTATGGTATTTGGGGTATTGAATTGACTGAAGACGGTCTTGGACTGAAAGGAGGTATTGAAAATGCAAAAGCGACAAAAATACAGGTTGCTGCCAATACTGGAGGTACCAATGCTTATGAAGGATCATATATCTTGAAAAGAGGTAAATACTATTATTTGTTCTGCTCTACAGGTACTTGCTGTGACGGTGCAAATAGTACATACCAGACAGTTGTATGTCGTTCCACCGAGCTTTTTGGTCCTTATTTGAATAAATCAGGTGACAACATGAATGATAATAAACATGAGGTACTGATACACAGAAATGATGCGTTTCTGGGGACAGGGCACAATGCTGAAATAGTGCAGGATGATGAAGGTAAAGATTGGATTATCTATCATGCTTACCGGACTGCCGATCCATCTTTAGGTCGTGTAGTATTGCTTGATAGAGTTTATTGGGATGACGATGATTGGCCGTATCTCGTAGGGGACGGACCGGTTGTGAAGGCGGAAGCTCCGACTTTCAAGAAGAGTAAGTAGTTGACATAGGGTGGTTGTAGCTATGATAACTGCAACGACCCTATTTTATTCTCGAATTATAAATTTATTGCTTTTAAATGTTATCATGAAAAGAGGATTATTGCTTTTACTCTGTGTCATGCAGAGTTTTATATTTGTATTGCATGCGCAAAACACACAGCGAAATATTGCTTATACAGATGGCAATGTAAGATTTACAGTCATTTCTGATGGAGCAATCCGTCTGGAATATGCACCGGATGGGAAATTCGTGGACGATAGATCTCACATCGTTGTGAATCGTAACTATCCCCAGGTAGATTACAAGCTAAAAACAAGAGGAGGATGGGTTGAAATAACGACTTCCAAAATGAAGATGCGTTATAAGAAAAAGAGTGGACAGTTTACAGATAAGAACTTGGTTATCACTGCCTCTAAAGAAATATTACCTTTTACTTGGAAACCCGGTATGCAACAGAAGGGCAACTTGAAAGGAACCTATCGTACATTGGATGGTATGGATGGTGATACACAGACACAAACATGGGTGGCTGATACAAAGAAAGGTGATAAACTGAAACTGGAAGATGGCCTGTTGGCTACGGACGGTTGGACTCTGATTGATGATTCTCAGGGACTTTTGTTTGATGATAATAAAGATTGGGATTGGGTGAAAGAGCGTCCGGCTAATGGCGGACAGGATTGGTATTTCATGGCATATGGACATGACTATAAAGCTGCCTTGAAAGATTATACCCTCTTTGCGGGAAAAGTACCATTACCTCCCCGGTATGCATTTGGTTATTGGTGGTCACGCTATTGGTTATATTCTGACAGGGAGTTCCGTAATCTGATTGATAATTTCCATACTTATCAGATTCCTTTGGATGTATTGGTGGTAGATATGGACTGGCATTATACAGAACAAGGAAAAGGTGGTTGGACCGGTTGGACATGGAATCGTGATTTATTCCCGAACCCAAAGGAGTTTTTGGGATACTTGAAACAGAATGATGTGAAAATCACCCTTAACTTACATCCGGCGGATGGAGTAGCTTCTTATGAAGAAAAATATTCTGGATTAGCAAAAGATATGGGAGTTGATCCTCAGTCCAAACAGACTATTCCATGGATAAATTCAGATAAGAAGTTTATTAAAAATATGTTTAAGAATGTATTGACGCCAATGGAGAAAGATGGTGTTGATTTTTGGTGGCTGGACTGGCAACAAAGGATATATGATCCGAAGGTGAAGAATTTGAGCAACACTTGGTGGATTAATTATGCTTTCTTTAGTAATATGGAAAAGAACAGGGACACACGTCCGATGCTATATCACCGTTGGGGAGGTTTGGGTAATCATCGCTATCAGGTGGGGTTTCTCCGGTGATGCAGTTGTTTCATGGAAATCATTAGATTTTCAGCCTTACTTCAACTCGACAGCTTCCAATGTATTATATGGTTATTGGAGTCATGACCTAGGAGGACATATCGGTGAAAGTATAGATCCGGAAATGTACACTCGTTGGTTGCAATTCGGAGCCTTAAGCCCGATTATGCGTACACATTCTCAAAAAAGTGCCGGTTTGAATAAGGAACCATGGGTATTCAACAAAGAATATTGTGATGTTCTTCGTAAGACAATCCAGCAACGTTATGAGATGGCGCCTTATATTTATACAATGGCTCGTAAAGGTTATGATGAAGGATTATCACTTTGCCGTCCGATGTATTATGATCATCCGGATAATAAGGAAGCATATGAGTTCCGTAATGAATATATGTTTGGAGATGATATTCTGGTTGCTCCTGCCACAGCTCCTGCAAAAGATGGTTATGTACAAGTGCGTGTGTGGCTGCCCGAAGGTGAATGGTATGAGTTGCATACAGGTACCTTACTGAAAGGAGGACAAATAGTGGAACGTCCTTTTGCTATTGACGAATATCCGATTTATGTAAAAGCGGGAGCGGTATTGCCGATGTATACAAGAAAGGTGATGAACCTGAACGGTAATGATGAGGAGGTTGTTGTTACCGTATTCCCTGGTGGAAATGGAATTTCGTCCTTTAATTTTTATGAAGATAATGGAAATGATAAGAACTATGCTTCGGAATATGCTGTGACTAAATTAACATCTTTCAGCCAAGGGCAGGAACGAACGATTGTTATCGGTAAACGTGATGGCCGATATAAAGATATGCCTGAATCTCGTTCATTCAAAGTGAAAGTGCTCTCATCACTTGTTCCTCAGTCTGTCACTGTAAATGGTCAACCTGCCAAATATGAATATTTGGGTGAAGAGTTTGCTCTTTCGGTTGATTTGCCTGTTTTGTCATGTGATCAGGAAAAGGTTATTAAAATAGTTTATCCTACGGAAACAGCTGATATGAACGGCTTGTTGGGAGTATCTAGACGAATAGCTAAATCTATGGAGCAGTTAAAATACCGTGATTCATATATTTGCTTTAAGGAAGAATTTGGTAAAATGGGAAGTCTGAGTGAAGCGGTAATCTATGCACCGGAGAAGATCTCTTCTTTAGTTTCCGATTTTTGGAAAAGTTATACTGACCTCCCGGAGGTTTTGAAGCGTCAGGGTTTGAATGACGAAAATAAAGCTTGGTTTTTGCAATCTATTTGCTGGAGCAAGCAATAGTATGAGAAATGTAATAGTGGGGTGATAAAAGCTCCCACTATTTTTTTATATAAGTAATGAAGGGCAAGCCAGATACTACTGTAGTTGATATTTTCTGATGTTGCTCCATTTTAGAAAGAGTTTGTATTTTTATGACCATTTATACAACTATGCTATATGTAATATCACTTTCGGGGGGGGGAGATATAGGTTGGATGATAATAGAGAAAAGCACACAACATAAGCTAAAATAGTAAAAGTGCTCCAAAACATACTAGGATAGCTGTTTTATAGGTTTTTGACCTGTTTTTGTCATTTATTGAACCGTTATTTTTATTCTATTAATAGGATAGCGTTTTATTTTGCATTTCGTTAATAGTGCACATTGGAATAATGCATAGTTATTTTTTCTTTTGATTTTTATATTTATTGTTTAACGAATAATTTAATACAATGAAAAGTCTTTTTAAAACAAAAAAAGGAGGGAAACAGGTTAGGTTTGTATTGTTTTCCTTGATTTGCTTGGGTGGATTGGGTAGTTGCATGGACAAAAATGTGGAAGTAAATCTTCCGTCTTATGTAGCTTCTGATCCTAATGTTGAAGTTGTTTTTACTGACTATTCTCCTTTGGAAGGTGCTGTACGCACGAACATGTTTATCAATGGTAGTAATTTTGGGACTGATCCCTCACTGATACGAGTGGTTGTCGGTGGTAAGGAAGCGAAGGTTGTTAGCTCTTCCGGTACACAGATTTATTGTATTGTTCCTTCCCGTGCGGATGGAGGGTCTGTGCAGGTGGATATATTGAATAAAGATAAAAGTTTGAATGCTACCTATACATTTGACCAAAAGTTCTCTTATCAGTATAATGTAGTTGTCGGCACGTTGTGCGGTGTAGTAGATAGTGAAGGCAATACTTCTATTACGGATGGTAATTTTGATAAAGCAGGAACTCAAACTCCTCTTGCCATGTACTATGACGAATCATCAGGCGAACGTTGCATTTATTTTTTCGAGAATGAACATAGTTTACGTAAAATTTATCTAGATAAGGATTCCATAGCTACTGTGATTACTAATGGTGCTGCTGGTTGGAGTAGTGCTCCGAGTGGACTTGGCTGGAGTGTGGACAGGGATACTATGTTTGTGAACTGTCCGCAGGGGAATGTAGAACGTGCAGGAGCTTATTACCTACTTCGTAAAGAAAATTTTAAAAACTCTTATCCGGCTTTAAATGGAGATGATTTCAATACATTATTCACGCATCCTATAGATGGTACTATCTTTTTGTGTCGTGGTCGTGATGCTACGCTTCATAAAGCGGTTTGGAATGAGAAGACACAAATGTGGGATCCGAAGCAGATTGCCAAGATGGGACCAAGCGGCTGGTTCCAATGTGTTACTTTTCATCCAAGTGGAAATTTTGCCTATTTAATAGCACGTGACAAGCAATGTGTGATGAAAGCAGAATATAATTGGGCTGGTAAATATCTGGAAACTCCTATTACTTTTGCTGGAGAGTTCGGATCATATGGTTACAAGGACGCATCCCAGAATTCTGCCCGTTTTGATAATCCAATGCAAGGGTGTTTTGTGTTGAACGAAGAATATGTGGCAGAGCAACGTGCGGATATATATGATTTTTATCTTACTGATGCTGCCAATCATTGTATTCGTAAGATCACTCCTGATGGTATTGTTACAACGTTTGCCGGTCGTGGAAGTTATTCGACAGATCAGATCGTGTCAGGATATATTGACGGTGATCCTCGTGAAACAGCACGTTTCAACTATCCTTTAGGACTTTGTTATGAAGAGTCTACAGGTACTTTCTATGTTGGTGACAACGGTAATCACCGTGTTCGTACCATTGCATTACAGTAAATTGATGATTAACACACAATTCTTATTTTATGAGGAAATTTTTATTTATGATATTATTATTGACAACAGGTTACGTCATTGATATGTATGCCCAGAGTCAGACGATAGAGGTAACCGGTATGGTCAGAGATGCCGAAAAGATACCTTTGGCTGGAGTCAATATTTCGGTAAAGAATGTTGCAGGTTTGGGAGTTATCACCAACATTGATGGTGAGTATAAGATTAAAATAGCTCCTTACAGTACGCTGATCTTTTCTTATATAGGATTTGAAACACAAGAAGTCCTGATAAAGGATAATATGAGTAAGATTGATGTCACATTGCGAGAATCTTCTGCTAGTGTGATTGATGAAGTGGTTATCACCGGTACAGGTGCTCAAAAGAAAATAACAATGACAGGTGCAGTTTCTACGGTAGATGTGAATGTGTTGAAGTCATCTCCTACTTCAAGTCTGGCAAATGCATTGGCTGGAAATGTTCCTGGTGTGTTAGCAAGGCAGACTTCCGGTAGACCGGGAGCCAATATGTCAGAATTCTGGATTCGTGGTATCTCTACTTTTGGGGCAGGTTCCGGAGCATTGGTTTTAGTAGATGGATTCGAACGTAGCCTGAATGAAGTCAATGTGGAAGATATTGAGTCATTCTCTGTATTGAAGGATGCTTCAGCTACAGCAATTTATGGTAGTCGTGGTGCAAATGGCGTAGTGTTGATTACTACTAAGAGAGGTAAGGCTGGTAAAATTAATATCAATGCGAAAGTGGAAACTTCTTATAATACACGTACCATGACTCCTGACTTTGTAGATGGTTATACTTACGCTACCATGCTGAACGAATCACGTACAACTCGTTCTCAACAGCCGATGTATTCCCAAGATGAGTTGAGACTGATTCAGACAGGACTGGATCCGGATTTGTATCCGAATGTAGACTGGATGGATGTATTGTTAAGAGACGGTGCAATGACTTATCGTGCTAATCTTGATATAAGTGGCGGTGGTTCTGTGGCACGCTACTTTGTGTCAGCAAGCTATGTTAGCGAGGGAGGTATGTATAAGACAGACGGTAAGTTGAAAGATTATAATACAAATGCCAATTACCAGCGTTGGAACTATCGTATGAATGTAGATTTTGATGTTACAAAGACCACCATGGTGACGGTAGGTGTTTCAGGCTGGCTTTCTACTCAGAATGATCCGGGACTTGGCTCTGATGCATTGTGGAAGTCCGTAATGGGACAAACACCTATTAATATGCCGGTGATTTTTTCGAACGGAAGAATTCCGGCTGCAGGAACAAGTGAACGTACTAATCCATGGGTAATTGCTACACAAACCGGTTATTATGAGGAGTGGCAGAACGTAATTCAAACGAATGCGACTTTGGATCAGAAATTGGATTTTATAACGAAAGGTTTGAAGTTTACCGGACGTTTTGGATTTGATACTTATAACAATAACTATCGTAATCATAAGCAGTGGCCTGAACAATGGCAAGCCGAACGTCAGCGAGATTCTAACGGGGAAATCGTTTTCAAAAAAGTGGCAGAGAAACAGCTGATGTTTCATGAGTCTTCTGCTTCAGGTAACCGTAGGCAGTTTTTGGAGGCTATTTTGCAATATGATCGTCGATTCGGTGATCATTCGGTGGGCGGTACGTTGAAATATACTCAGGATGAATATGTCAACACACAAAGTACAGCCGGCTATGATTGGCTACCTAATAGACACATGGGACTTGCTGGTCGTATTACCTATGGATGGAAATATCGCTATATGGTTGATTTCAACTTTGGTTACAATGGTTCAGAAAATTTTGCCCCAGGCAACCAGTTTGGCTTCTTTCCTGCATACTCAGTAGCATGGAATATTGCGGAAGAACCTATTATTAAGAAGAATCTGAAATGGATGAATATGTTTAAGCTTCGTTATTCTTATGGTAAGGTAGGTAGTGACAATATTGGAACTCGTTTCCCTTATCTGGAGCTTTTTGAAAGTAGAAATCCTTATAATTGGGGAGATTACAATACTCCTAATGTGGATAATGGACAGATTTATAAGCAGATATCTTCTTCTGGTGTGACATGGGAGATTGCTACTAAGCATGATATAGGTGTTGACTTCTCGTTATGGGATGACAGGTTTACTGGTACTGTAGATTATTTTCATGAAACACGTGATGGAATCTTTATGCAGCGTCAAAGTTTGCCAGGAACTTTAGGTTTGAGTTATCTTACACCTAGTGCGAATGTAGGTAAGGTACGTTCTACCGGTTTTGATGGAAATGTGGCTTTCAAACAGGATATAGGCAATGTCAGTCTGACTGTACGCGGTAATTTCACTTATAGTAATAATAAGATTCTGGCTGCTGACGAGGCAAATAGCGCATATCCTTATATACGTGATACAGGGTATCGTGTCAATCAAGCGAAAGGTCTGATAGCTCTTGGCTTATTTAAGGATTATGATGATATACGTAACAGTCCTCAACAAACAGAATGGGGAACAGTAATGCCTGGTGATATTAAATATAAAGATGTGAACAGTGATGGCGTGATTAATGATAGTGATAGGGTACCTATTGGTTCTACAACCCGTCCGAATTTGATTTACGGCTTTGGTATGTCTGCTACATGGAAAGGGTTCGATGTGAATCTACATTTCCAAGGTGCTGGTAAATCCTCTTTCTTTATTGATGGTTTTGGAGTCAGACCATTTAGTGGTGGTGACTGGGGTAACATTCTTACGGATGTAGTAGGAAACTACTGGAGTCTTGGCACGAATGAGAATCCTGATGCCAAATATCCTCGTTTGACCTGGCAGAATAACAGTAACAATAACCGTGAATCGACATATTGGTTGCGTGATGGTTCATATCTGCGCCTGAAAACGGTAGAGGTGGGTTATACACTTCCAAAGAACATCAGTCGTGCAATCTTGATGAATAATGTACGCATCTTCTTTATCGGGACAAATCTGTTAACATTCTCTAAGTTCAAATTATGGGATCCTGAAATGGGGAGCTCTAACGGGCAGCAGTATCCATTGTCTAAAATGCTCACTTTAGGTTTAACTGTTAATATATAATACGAAATATGAAAAAGAAACATATATTGTTTTCCACCATTATCAGTATGGGAATGATGGTTTCCTCTTGTTCAGATTATTTGAGCGTGGAGGGGAAATTGGGAGAAAATACCCAGAGTTTGGAAAATATATTCGAAAATAAAGAATGGTCGGAACAATGGTTGGCGACTGCATACGCTTGGCTGACATGGAGTAACATCGATATTGGTTCGAAAGATAACTGTATTACTAACTTTTCTGACGATATGTGTTATAGCGACCGTAATCTTGAATATCGTGTATTCAAATATTGTGAATATGATGAGAATTGGAAACAAGACTCCTGGGCACAAGCTTATGATGGTATCCGTCATGCCTCGATTTTTATTCATAATATTGACAGAAATAAAGAAATGACTCCGGATGAAATTGTTGATTATAAGGCACAGGCTCGTTTTGTACGCGCTTATTTCTACTGGAAGTTGTTGCAAAAGTACGGGCCTATACCAATTATACCTAATGATGGTGTGATGGACTATAATGCTGCTTATGAGGATCTTTATATCCCACGTAGCACGTATGACGATTGTGTCAACTACATTGCAGAGGAAATGAAGCTTGCAGCGAAAGACTTACCATTGAAACGTGATACACGTAATATGGCACGTCCTACTCGCGGAGCAGCTTTGGCAACTCGCGCAAAAGCATTGCTTTATGCTGCCAGCCCTCTCAATAATCCGCGTCCAACCGATACTGAACGTTTCACGGATTTGGTGGATGATGAAGGACGCTATCTGATGGCTCAAGAATACAATGAAGAAAAGTGGGCAAAGGCGGCAGCAGCTGCTCGTGATGTGGTAGAACTTGGTCGTAAGGGTGTGTATGAGCTACATACGGTCTCAGCTCACTCTACTGGTACAATTGATAATCCGGCAACGATTGCTCCTCCTACGCATGCGGTATATTCTCATGCGGATTTTCCTGCAGGATGGCGGAATATTGACCCGTTACAGTCTTACGAGACACTTTTTAATGGAGTGATTTTTCCTTCGGAAAACAAAGAGATGATTTTTACAACCGGACAGAACAACGGAGATATCAATACGATGATTCAACATCAGATGCCAATAGCATTCGGAGGTTATAATTGTCATGCTATGACAGGTAAGCAATGCGATGCCTATCAGATGAATACCGGAAAACCTTTTGATAAGACGAAAGACTGGACGGGTGATGAAAATTATGTGAGTGCCGAGGAAGCAGCTAGTGGTGATTGGGCACCATTGGTGGAAGGTGTGAATAAACAATATGGACATCGTGAACCACGTTTTTATGCTACGGTAGCATACAATGGTTGCTTATGGAATGGTACTAATGCTGTACAGTCGTATGACCGGAATCTAATCATATGGTATTATCGTGGTGAAGAGAGTGGCTGGAGTAATTCAGGTGATCGTTGGTTGGCTACTGGTATTGGGATCAGGAAATTTGTTAGTTCTCGTGACAACTTTAAGACAGAGGGAGGGGTTATCTCAAAGCCTGTGATTGGTATTCGTTATGCTGACGTGTTGTTATGGTATGCAGAGGCATTAAATGAATTAGGTGCGAGTACTTATCAGATTCCTTCATGGGATGGAACTCAGTCTTATGATATTTCACGTGATAAGAATGAAATGAGTTATGCTATTTCCAGAGTTCGTATTCGTGGAGGAGTTCCCGATTTTGGATCAGATGTTTATGAGAATGCTGATGAGTTCCGCAAGCATTTGAAGCATGAGCGCCAGATAGAGTTATTTGCAGAAAACAGTCGTTACTTTGATCTGCGCCGTTGGAAGGATGCCGAATATGAGGAGTCGCAGCAGATGTATGGTTGCAATGCATATATGAGTAAAACAGAAAGAGACTTATTTCATACTCAAGTGATCAATTCGAACTTGCCGACTACTTTTAGCCGTAAAATGTATTTCTGGCCGATTTCCCATGATCAGTTGAGAAGAAACTTGCGTCTGACTCAGAACCCGGGATGGACATATTATGATTAACCTTATTAAATGGAAAAATATGAAAAATTATATCGTATATTTTATATTGTTATTAACGCTTGTTCTGACTGGTGCATGTAACAATGAATGGGTGGAAGAAGTGTATGTGCAAAATGTCGGATTGAAAGCCCCTGTCAATAGTAAGGGAGTGACTGATGTATATTTGCGTTATCAAGCGAACGGTGAAGTGACTTATCGGCTACCGGTGATTGTAGGTGGCTCTACTATGAATGAAAGAGATCTGGATGTTGCTATTGATGTGGATCCGGATACATTGATTGGTTTGAATGAAGCTCGCTGGAAACAACGTGAAGACTTGTATTTTCAATTGCTGGATAAGAAACACTATGAGTTTGCCTCTCCTACTTGTCATATTCCGGCTGGGGAATGTCAAGGTTTGTTTGATATTAAATTCAAATTTAGCGGACTGGATCTTGTTGATAAATGGGTACTTCCATTGACGATTTTGGATAGTGACTCGTATGATCCGAATCCACGCAAGAATTATCGTAAAGCACTTCTCCGTGTGATGCCGTTTAATGATTATTCAGGAGCTTATGGGGCCACCAATATGTTTGTATATATGATGGATAATACGAGTGCTATGGTTTCAAGTACACGTACCTTGCATGTAGTGAGTGAGAATCAATGCTTCTTCTATGCCGGAGTCATTAGTGAAGAATTGAAGGATAGAGATAAATATAAGATTGTGTTGACTTTTAACGAAAATGGGACACTGACAGCTGAACCTGCCGATCCGACTAATGCCATGAACTTCCGACTTATAGGAGATGCGCCTACTTATACGACTAGCATGTCTTTAGATGAAGTAACTCCTTATTTGGAACATCATTTCACGACGATTTATATGTCATATACGTATGATGATGTGACAACGTATGAAGATAAAGATATCGTTGTACCTTGTCGTGCTGAAGGTAGTATGTTGATGGAACGAAAAGTTAATAGCTTGATTCCTGATACAGACCAAGCTATTCAGTGGTAAAAATGGGAAATATGCCGCAAGAGTAAGATCTTATTGTCTGATATTTATTGATACAAAATATCGTGAGATGATATTCTGTAGAATAAAGCGGAAAGTCAGTTTATAAATAGAGAGAAGGCTATCTTATTATATATAAGTTAGTTTTCTCTTTATTTTTTCAGCAAAAAAACAATAGGTTCTTGACAAATGCTTTTTATTTCCTGATTAGTATCAGAAATGGTGTATCGGCTATAGGCAAAAAGGCTACAAATTTCATGAAATTTGCAGCCTTTTTGTTGTAATAGATAGAGTTGAGAACTCGGAAATCCGATTGCAAAGTTTTTAATAAACTCAAATACTGTTCTTAATAAACTACTCAAAGGTTTATTTAAAACGTGATATCCGTTTATATGGGAAATTGTTCATATTTTTGTATGTTTTCAAGTTTGCGTTTGGAATACTCTTTGCTAAAGGTAACTATAATAAACAAATTAGAAAGTAATCTAATGATACAAGTTATTCGTTTTATGCAAAATTTAGACGTGAAGTTCCAGTATGAAACGGGTTCCTTTGGTATAACTGGTATCTAGCGTCAGGCTACCATTCATTTTTGCGGCGATAAGTGAGCAGATTGGTAATCCTAGCCCATCTCCTGTAGTGAGGTCTTTCACTTCCGTGAAAGGCTTGAAAATATTTTCCTGTTGCTCTGCCGGAATACCGATTCCCGTATCCGTCACGATAAATTGATGAGTATGTGCACCACGTTTCTTGAACTCAAGGCTGATACGTCCTTGTTCGGTGTAGTAGGCTGCATTTTTCAGTAAATAGAGAAGGATACGTTCCAGTTGCTCCTTGTTTGTCTTTACCTGAAGTTTGGGAGCGTTGACTGAAGGAGTAACATCTATTTTTATATGCTCCTTAACCTTATCCATTACATTTTCGCAGAAAGTACCTACGTTGATTTCACCCAATTCATAGAGTTCGGTTAATGAATTCTCTAATGAAGACAGTTCCTGGATATCATCGCTGAATTTCTTCAGAGCAGCGACTTGGCTCTGCATTTGGCTCGCTTCTTGAGGGGCTTTCTGTAAAAGTTCATTCGCAGAGGTAGCCAACGTATTCAAAGTCGGTTCCATCTGTGAGGATATGTTCTGAATGAATTTGGTTTTTAATTCATTATGTTCATTGGCAATCTTCACACTTTTCTTTAATTTGCGGTTGCCGGCTATAAATTTCAGTAATATGGCGGCCAGTATTGCCAGTCCGGCAACGAGGATGACTACAAGAACACACAGACCTATAATGATGTATTGTTTGGCTGATAGTGTGTCGTCTTTTTCTTGTATAGTCAGTTGGCTTTCGTCATATTTCCTTTTCAGTACATTCAGTTCGTCTTGAGCTGTCAGAGCTTTCACGGAGTCTGTCCAAACGATGTAACTTTCATAGGTGCGTTCCATTAAAGGGGCATTATTGGCTTTACGGGCAATTCCGATAAGGTTCTTGTAGCAATCATTCACTTTGGCATAGTCTTTCTTTTCCTTATATTGATTAATCAGTTTGCGGAAACAGGCATCACCTTGCGTGTTTTGGTTAAATGTATAGTAATAGTTGGCTTTTGTATACAGTAAAACCTCTGTCAGTGAGTCATTCTTGGCAAGGTTAGCGGTTTCTTCCAATTTATTCAGCTGTGTTTTTGCTTGGGCTGGATTTTTAAGTGCCGTGTACATCTGCAACCGCTCCTTGTTTACGAGGAAGCGGAGGTCATAAAAGACTTTCTTCTGATTTTGCTCTCCGGTCCATATAAGTTGGTCCATGTCACGACAAAGTTCGAATCCTTCTTTGTAAAAGTTCTCTCTGACGTATAAAGCATTGGCCTGAACACCACATTCTATCGCCTGTGGATAGTTTCCGCGGGTTGCAAATGCTTCGTATGCTTTTTTGAATAAGTAACGCGCTTTGATGTAATCTTTTTGATTGAGACTGCTTTGCGCTTGTTTTTTTAGTTCTGTGGCTCTGTCCTGGGGAGTTTGCGCATAAGCCAATATGCTCAAACAAAATATCATTAAAAGACTTGTTATTGATGTTTTCATATGATTGCATATTTGTTTGTCACAAATGTAAAACAAATATATGAAAAAAGATAGTGTTATCGATGAAATAATTCTCTTATGTTTATATTCATTGTTATTATCCAGCCCAGTTCTCTCTGTCGAGATTCCGATAACTGATAGCCTCTGCCAAATGATTGGGGAGTATTTGTTCTGCTCCTTCCAAATCGGCGATTGTACGGGCAACTTTTAAAATCCGGTCGTAGGCTCGGGCAGATAAATTGAGTCGTTCCATTGCATTTTTTAGCAATGCAAGTCCTTTGGCATCCGGTTGAGCGTACATTGCAAGCAGTTTGCTGTTCATTTGTGCATTGCAATAAATTCCGGTATATTCGGTGTAGCGTCTTTCCTGCATTTGACGGGCTTTTATCACTCGCTGTCTGATGATATTGCTCGATTCTCCCTGTCTTTGATCGGAAATCTTATCAAAGGGTACAGGTACAATCTCTATCTGAATGTCGATGCGATCTAATAATGGACCGGATATCTTATTCAAGTACTTTTGAACCTGTCCGGGGCTGCATACGCATGCTTTTGTCGGATGGTTGTAATATCCACAGGGGCATGGGTTCATGGATGCAATCAGCATCAGATTGGCCGGATAGCTGATAGTACTTTTGATGCGGGAAATAGTGATCTGGCGGTCTTCCAATGGTTGACGCAACACTTCCAGCACTCCTCGGTTGAATTCCGGCAATTCATCTAAGAAAAGTACCCCATTATGTGCCAGACTGATTTCTCCGGGTTGTGGAAAACTACCTCCGCCAACCATCGCCACCTGGGAAATTGTGTGGTGAGGGTCGCGGAATGGGCGTTGGGAAATCAATGATGAACCGCGTTTCAGTTGTCCGGCAACTGAATGTATCTTGGTGGTTTCCAGACTTTCACCCAGAGAAAGAGGAGGAAGAATGGAAGGAAGGCGTTTGGCCATCATCGATTTACCGCTACCCGGAGCACCTACCATTATTAAATTATGCCCTCCGGCTGCTGCAACTTCTAGTGCCCTTTTTACATTCTCTTGCCCTTTAACGTCTGCAAAATCCAAGTCACAGTTTGTCTGTTGTTGATAGAATTCTTCCCGTGTATTAACAACAGTCGGCTCTAATTCGCGTTCATTATTGAAGAATTCGATGACCTCCTTGATATTACTGACTCCGTATACTTTTAATTGATTGACAACGGCAGCTTCCCGTGCGTTTTGTTGGGGGATGATTAGTCCTTCGAAACCATCTTCGCGCGCTTTGATAGCAATGGGAAGCGCACCTTTGATAGGTTGTATACTTCCGTCCAGACTTAGTTCGCCCATTAACAAATAGCGGGAAAACTTCTCGGAAGAGATTGTTTCGTTAGCCCCTAACAATCCGATGGCAAGAGGCAAGTCATAAGCTGAACCCTCTTTTCGGATGTCGGCTGGTGCCATATTGACTACTATATTGCTAGTGGGCATTTTATAGCCATTTACCAGCAATGCGGAGATAATACGTTGATGGCTTTCTTTGACCGCAGAATCCGGAAGGCCGACGAGATAGAACATACAGCCGCGCGAGCTGTTGACTTCGATTGTTATGAGTGTTGCATCAATCCCTTGAACAGCCGCTCCGAATACTTTAATTAACACGTTTGATTATTGATTATTTTTTCTTCTTATTGTCTTGTTTTTCCTTTTCTTCAGCAGCAGTGACTACTTCCTCAATTTTCTTCTTCAATTGTTCTCCTTTGAGGTTTTTCGCGAGAATCTTACCGTCTGCCGACAGAAGAATGTTGCTGGGAACTTGCTTGATGGCGTATTGTTTGGCTACTTCGGAATTTAGTCCGCCAAAATCACAGACTTGCTCCCAATTGAGCGTATCACGTTTTATAGCATCCTGCCATTCTTGTTTATCCATATCAAGGGAGATACCGAGCATGGCTATATGTTTGTTCTTCTTATATTTCTGATAGATCTCTTTTAACTCGGTATTGCTTTGGTGATTGGAAATGCTATCTCCCCATGAAGCCCAAAAGTTGATTAACAAGTTCTTTTTCTTGAAATCTTCTGATGACCGGGTAATTTTCTCTCCTTTTATGTTAGGAAGGCTGAAAAACGGAGCATATTTGCCTATCTCTGTCTTTTCGGACAAGGAAATGGCTTCATTCAGTTGCTCGATGTATAGCTTGTCTTGCAGTATTCCTGTCATGACTTCAATTAATTTCTTTATCTTGTTGAAATCAGGAGAGTCTTTCTGCACAAAGTATTTATCCAACAGGTAAAGACTGACAAAAGAAGAATGATGTGCCGTGATGAATTCTTCTGCTTTTTGCTCTAAATCTTTCTCGGATGGGGTAGGCAGGCTATTTAGTTCTTTCTGAAAGTTTGTAAACTCTTCATTATATATATTACCATTGATATCCAGATATTCCGGGTGATTGATATCTCCTTTTATTTTGATCTGATTTCCTTTGTCAAGGAAGATTGGATATTCTGTCTGATTGTCAATAAGTAAAAAGGCAGAAGTAATGGTGTCTATTGAAGCTGTATAAGAGAATTTATCGTTCTTCGCGAAAATGGTATCTATCCGGTCGAATGATTCGTCCATTCCATACAGATAAAGCGTATCTGTGCCCAGGCCTTTGATTTCCCCGGTTATGCTAACCTTCTTTGAAGATTTACCACAACTGCATAGACAAATGATTATGAGGATTAAAATGCTACTCTTTTTCATTGCTTTGATTTCTTTTCTGCGAAAGTACGGTTTTTACAGATAAAAAAAAAGAATTGCCCGTCATTTATAATGACAGGCAATTCTTAATATTTAAAATAGAGTGGTAATTCTCTTATTTAATGATGTTCATGAAATCTGCATTTGTGAAGTATTTTGCAAATTCCAAGTCAGTAGCTGCTTTCTTAGCTAATGACGAATCTTTAGCAACTGCGCTCTTTAAGCTGCTTGTTACCATAGAAGAATTGTTAGTTCTAGCACCTAAAACTGCCATCAGGTAGTCAGTGTAAGCATCCGGTCTTGTTACGTTAGCCAATGTGTTTTTAGCTTTGTTGTAGTCCTTAGCAAGGATTTGAGCCAAAGCAGCACTGTTAGTCTTAGAGTCACCGAATGAGTTAACTGCTCTTTCATATTGACCTTGAGCGATGTACAGGTTACCCATAGATTCGCCAAGTTCTTTTGTTCCGGCAGCTTTACCGAAGTATGCTTCTGCAGCAGTTTTGTCACCCTTCATCAAAGAAACCAAACCTAAGTTCATGTTAACTTCAGGAGTAGCATTAACACTGGCAGCTTTCTTGAAGTAAGATTCAGCTTTGTCAATGTTACCAGCCTGGTAAGCTAATTTACCCAAGTTGTTGTAACCACGGTAATCGTTCGGGAATTGTTTGGTAGCTTGAGTATAGATAGCTTCTTGTTTAGCAGGATCGCTAGTCAGTGTAGCAGCATACAGCAATTCTTCTACATTCAGTTCAGAAGGATTAGAAGAAGCCAGTTTAGTGATTTCTTCGTCAGACTTACCGATGATTTCATAGTTCAAAGTCAAACGAGAACGACGCAACTGAGGAAGAATAGTGTTAGCCAATTCTTTGTATACAGCAGAGATGTTTTTGATTTCGCTTTCTCTTTGAGCAGGGTCTTGATACATTGCAATAACGCGGAGGATCAACTCTTTGTCTTGGATGTTAGATTTAGAAACCAGTTCTTGGAAACCTTCCCAGTCCTGTGCAGTATATTTAGCATCGATCGGAGCGTCGATTTTTGCTTTCTTCAGGTCTTTGCTCAACAGCTTGGTTGTGTTGTTTTCGCGGTTTTCAGCAAGAGTAGTATTCAAGCTTACACCACCATCAGGAGAAGCGTATGCAGAAACTTCGATGTTGCTGATCTTCTTGTTAGCAGCTTCGTTTACGTTAGCTACTTCTTTGTTGAATTCTTTAGCAGTCTTCAACTCGCTGGAACGAATGTTAGCTTGTTGGATCAAGAACATGATGTTAGCATCGTGTTTTTCTTTGATAATACGTTGGAAAGCGTCTTCGCCCAATGCAGGGTTGGCGTTACCTAATGTATTGTTTACTAATTCAGAAGTAGAGATTACACCATCAGCAATTTTCACAGCAGGAATAGTAACTACTTTCTTACCGATAGTAGCTTTGAATTCCAGGTACAATTCAGACTTAGCCATTTCCGGAACATAGTCAAAAGAAGTTTTCATAGTGTAGCTACCGCCCATCTTGTAAGAGATAGTCTGGTCGTTACCTTCCACTTTTTCACCTTGGAAAGTAGCTGGTTGGCCTTTAGCTTCGCCGCCATTCCATTTCAAAACCGGAGTAACTTCTACAACCGCTTTCTTGTTGAAATACTTTTCAGGAAATTTACCATTGATGGTCGCAGGAACTTTACCACCTACTGCCTCCAGCACTTGCGGAGTAACAGTGAAGTAATCAGCTGATAATTCACCCATTTTTTTGCTGCAAGAAGAGAATAATGCAACAACCATTGCCATGAGTAAAGGCAAGTACAACTTCTTAGTCATTTTAGGTATAAATTAAATGTTTGTAATTGAAATATCGTCTATTTGCCAACCTCCTTCTGCTCACACAGAAAAAGTAACGCAAAGATATTAATTCTTAATATAATTATATAGATAAGGGGGCGATTTTATCATAATTTAATGAAATAACTCCTCTTTTTCTTTCCGGTACTTGATATTTCGCGGGTGATGCTCAATAATCTCACTACGAAGCATGTTGCGGTCAATGTGTGTATAGATTTCCGTTGTCGCAATAGATTCATGTCCGAGCATGCATTGAATGGCTCGCAAATTGGCTCCACCTTCCAGTAAATGAGTGGCGAAGGAATGCCGGAAAGTGTGCGGACTGATGTTTTTGGTAATGCCTGCTTTTTCCGCTAATTCTTTTATCATGTGAAAGATCATAATCCGGGAAAGGCCTTTGCCTCTCCGTTGGCTGACGAAAACGAAATCCTCATGCCCTTTTTTTACTTCAATTTGGTTACGGTCTGGTATGTAAAGTTTTATTTCATTAATAGCCCGGGGGGAGATTGGTACGAGTCGTTGTTTGCTTCCTTTTCCTTCTACTTTGATAAAGCCTTCATCAAAATAGAGGTCGGATAGTTTAAGGGTGATAAGTTCTGATACCCGAAGTCCGCAGCTGTATAGTGTTTCTAAAATAGCTCTGTTTCGCTGTCCTTCAGCTTTGCTGCGGTCGACGGCGGAGATAATCCGGTCAATGTCCTCCACAGTCAGTACTTCAGGAAGTTTGAAACCTATTTTAGGGCCTTCTAATAGTTCACTGGGGTCTGCTTCCAGATAGTTTTCGAGGATGAGAAAACGGAAAAATGATTTGATTCCTGATAAGATGCGGGCTTGTGAACGGGGATGAATACCGATGTCATGTAATCCGGCCGCAAAACGTTGAAGATCGGACAGGCATACGTCCAATACGTTAATCCCTTCCAATGTCAGAAAGCTCATCAGTTTGTCCAGATCCGTCAGATAGGCATCCAGCGTATTAAGAGATAAGGACTTTTCCAGTTTGAGATACTGCTGATACTTCCTGATTATCAGCTCTTGTTGTTCCTTCTTATGCTTTTTTTCGTTGATTTCCATTTCTTTTTTCTACCTTTGCACATTCTTTCAGATACAAAGGTATAAAAAAACAGGATTGCGCGATGAAGATACAAATTATTAATGGCCCGAATATTAATCTGTTGGGTAAGCGTGAACCTTCCATTTACGGAAGCGTTACATTTGAAGATTACTTGGCTGATCTTCGCAAAAGATACGTTGACGTGGAGATCGACTATTTTCAATCGAACATCGAGGGAGAAATGATAGACTGCATACAGCAGGTGGGATTTGATGTGGATGGTATAATCTTGAATGCAGGTGCGTATACACATACTTCCATAGCTTTGCAGGATGCTATTCGTTCTGTGACATCTCCGGTGATTGAGGTGCATATTTCCAATGTGCATAGTCGCGAGTCTTTCCGGCACGTATCGATGATTGCTTGTGCTTGTAAAGGAGTGATTTGTGGCTTTGGGCTAAATTCGTACCGTTTGGCTTTGGAGGCTTTATTGGATAGATAATAAATAAGGTAATAATATATAATAGGTAGAAAGACTATGTTATTGAAACAGACTAAGATTGTGGCTTCCATCTCGGATAGACGTTGTGATGTGGATTTTATAAAACAGTTGTTTGAAGCTGGGATGAATGTAGTGCGTATGAATACAGCGCATGCTAGCCGTGAAGGTTTTGAAGCTTTGATTGCAAATGTACGTGCTGTGTCCAACCGTATTGCGATTTTGATGGATACAAAAGGTCCGGAAGTTCGTACGACGGCTAATGCAGAGCCGATTCCATATAAAATAGGAGAGAAAGTAAAGATTGTAGGTAATCCGGATTTGGAAACAACTCGTGAATGTATTGCTGTTTCATATCCGAACTTTGTGTCTGACCTGAATATCGGTGGTACGATTCTGATTGATGATGGCGATCTGGAACTGGAAGTTATTGATAAGACGGATGGTTATTTGCTGTGTGAAGTTAAGAACGATGCTACTTTGGGAAGCCGTAAAAGCGTAAATGTCCCGGGTGTTCGCATCAATCTTCCTTCATTAACGGAAAAAGACCGTAACAATATTCTTTATGCTATCGAAAAGGATATTGATTTTATCGCTCACTCTTTCGTGCGCAACCGTCAGGATGTACTTGACATACGTGAAATTCTGGATGCACATAATAGTGATATTAAGATTATTGCTAAGATTGAGAATCAGGAAGGGGTGGATAATATCGATGAAATTCTGGAAGTGGCAGATGGCGTAATGGTTGCCCGTGGTGACTTGGGTATCGAAGTGCCTCAAGAACGTATTCCGGGAATCCAGCGTGTATTGATTCGCAAGTGTATTCTGGCAAAGAAGCCGGTAATCGTTGCTACTCAAATGCTCCATACAATGATAAATAATCCTCGTCCGACTCGTGCGGAAGTGACTGATATTGCCAATGCAATCTACTATCGTACAGATGCTTTGATGTTGAGCGGAGAAACCGCTTATGGTAAGTATCCGGTAGAAGCGGTGAAAACAATGACTAAAGTTGCGGCTCAGGCAGAAAAAGATAAACTGGAAGAAAATGATATCCGTATTCCGTTAGATGAGAATAGTAATGATGTTACGGCGTTCCTTGCTAAACAAGCAGTAAAAGCTACTTCTAAGCTAAAAATACGTGCTATTATCACTGATAGTTATAGCGGACGCACTGCTCGTAACCTGGCTGCTTTCCGTGGAAAGTATCCAGTGCTGGCTATCTGCTATAAAGAAAAGACAATGCGTCATTTGGCTTTGTCTTATGGTGTGGAAGCTATCTATATGCCGGAATTGGCTAACGGACAGCAATATTACTTTGCGGCATTGCGCCGTCTGTTGAAAGAAGGCCGTTTGCAGCCTTCCGATATGGTAGGATATTTGAGTAGTGGTAAGGCAGGAACAAAGACCTCATTCCTCGAAATTAATGTAGTGGAAGATGCTTTGAAGCATGCAGAGGAGACTGTATTACCTAACAACAACCGTTATCTTTAATTTTTAAAGAGGTAAGTTTTATGCAGGAAACCGAATCGATAGACGAATATATTTTGCAGCATATTGATCCCGAGAGCGATTACTTGAAATCGCTCTATCGGGATACGCATGTAAAGCTCCTTCGTCCTCGTATGGCTTCCGGGCATTTGCAGGGACGGATGCTGAAGATGTTTGTAGAAATGATTCAGCCTCGTCAGATATTGGAAATCGGAACGTATAGCGGCTATTCTGCCCTTTGTTTGGCGGAAGGTCTGCCGGAAGGTGGACTGTTGCATACGTTTGAGATCAATGATGAACAAGAGGACTTTACCCGTCCATGGTTGGAGAAATCACCGTTTGCCGATAAAATTCGTTTTTATATAGGTGATGCTTTAGAACTTGTTCCGCGTTTAGGTGTTACTTTTGATATGGCTTTTATTGATGGCGATAAACGTAAGTATATTGAATACTACGAGATGACATTGGCGTATCTTTCCGAAGGCGGATATATCATTGCTGATAATACTTTGTGGGACGGACATGTGCTTGAACAGCCTCGTAATACGGACGCTCAAACAATTGGTATTAAAGCCTTTAATGATTTGGTAGCACAAGATGTGCGAGTGGAAAAAGTAATACTTCCTTTGCGTGACGGATTAACGATCATAAGGAAGAAAATAGTAAGTAGTAAATCGTAAAACAGTAAATAACTTATGGAAACAACCAGACAGAATAAGATATCTCGCCTGTTGCAGAAAGAGCTAAGTGAGATATTCCTGCTTCAAACAAAGTCCATGCCGGGTACATTGGTCTCTGTTAGCGCAGTTCGCATTAGTCCTGATATGAGTATTGCCCGTGTCTACCTCAGTGTTTTCCCTTCAGAGAAAGCAGAAGAGATGGTGAAGAATATCAATAACAATATGAAATCCATTCGTTATGAGCTTGGGACTCGTGTACGTCACCAGCTACGTATCATTCCTGAACTGAAATTCTTCGTGGATGATTCATTGGATTATATTGAGAAAATAGATTCATTGCTGAAGTGAAATAACTCATTGCAGAGGTGAACTTCCCTTTTTATATAGCCAGGCGTTATCTTTTTTCAAAGAAAAAGCATAATGCTATTAATATCATATCCGGCATTTCCGTATGTGGGGTGGCTCTTGCTACGCTTGCTTTGGTTTGCACTCTTTCTGTTTTTAATGGTTTTCAGGATATGGTGGCCAGCTTTTTTACGGCTTTTGATCCGCAGTTGAAAATTACGGTCCGTGAAGGAAAGGTTTTTGATGCACAAGATGAACGGATTCGTGCCGTTTGTGCGCTTCCTGAAGTGGAGGTGTTTACAGAGACGCTCGAAGAGAATGCAATGGTGCAATACAAGGACCGTCAGGCTATGGTTGTACTAAAAGGGGTGGAAGATAATTTTGAAGAGTTGACGGCCATAGACAGCATACTTTATGGCGCGGGAGAATTCGTTCTTCATGATTCGATCGTGAATTATGGCGTCATGGGAGTGGAATTGGTTGCGACCTTGGGAACTGGTTTGGAGTTTGTCGATCCTCTTCAGGTATATCTTCCCAAGCGAAATGTCAAAGTGAACATGGCAAATCCCGGCGCTTCTTTTAACCGTGATTATCTGTATTCTCCAGGTGTCGTATTTGTGGTGAATCAGCAAGAATATGATGGAAAATATATTCTGACTTCTCTCGATTTTCTTCGTCAGCTTCTGGATTATACAACAGAAGTCTCTGCGATGGAATTGAAATTGAAACCTAATGTAAATACTTCATCGGTACAATCTAAAATAGAAAACATACTAGGTGATGATTTTGTTGTTCAGAATCGTTATCAGCAACAGGCAGATGTTTTCCGTATTATGGAGATAGAGAAACTAATCTCTTATTTGTTCCTCACTTTTATTTTAATGATAGCCTGTTTTAATGTGATAGGCTCTCTTTCTATGTTGATCTTGGATAAGAAGGATGATGTAGTAACTTTGCGGAGTCTTGGAGCTAGTGATAAACTCATCTCCCGAATATTCCTCTTTGAAGGACGTCTCATTTCTCTTTTTGGCGCTATCTCCGGTATTGCCCTGGGCTTAATCCTATGTTTTATCCAACAGAAATTTGGTATAATTTCATTGGGAGGCGGTGGTGGTACTTTTGTTGTAGACGCCTATCCTGTCAGCGTTCATGCTTGGGATGTGGTACTTATTTTTATCACCGTTTTGGCAGTCGGATTCCTTTCTGTGTGGTATCCTGTACGTTATTTAAGTAAGAGGCTTTTATAAATCAATATTTGGGTCTTTCAAAAGTCCCGATGCTTTCTGATTGCTAAAAGCATCACTTTAAGTGACCATACAGGAAATGTTGAGAACATACCCTTCACTCTTCACCTTTTCTTCGAAATCCTTTATTCATCAGCGATAGCGGGTGAAGGGGCACTCCTTCACCTCGTATTTAATTAGAAAAATGAATTGTACCGGATGCAAATGCATGAATGATGATTGAGTCATTCTTTTATGTAATTTAGTAATAGCTTACATGTAGTCTATTACTGGATAAGTTGCTTTTGCTCCTATGCAAACTTCTTTTGGTCTAGGAGTAAAGTTGTTTTTCAATGGATGCAAACTATAAATGCAAGTTTTGTTTTTATAAATGAAACTTGCGTTTATAAAAACAAAGCTTGCATTTATATGATCAGAATTTGCGTTTATAGTTTCCGTACTATCGGAAATAACTTTACTATTAGACGAAAGTAACTTTACTCCTAATGAAACAGAACTTATCTATTAATAGATTGGAGATGAAGTAGTGGGTTACAATGACTAGTCAACTAAATTGAAAAAGAACCACTAGAGTAAGGACGATACAGCATTCAGAGAGAAAAATTCGGTGAAAAGAAGAGCCTTCACCCGCTACCATCGATGAATAAAGGGTTTCGACGAAAAGGTGAAAGGTGAACCCCATGTTTGAAAACTTATTGCGTGAGGCGTAAAAGAATCTGTCTCTGATGGCACGTCCTACCAAGTTACTTTTTAATCTTTCGTAATTGATAACTTTTAATTCGTTTTTGTGGTTTTTTATTTTTATAATTGCTAATATACTACTATATTTGGCACAATTTTGTTAATTAGAAATAATCTGTAAAACACTTCCGTGAAACCTGAAAGTAATGACATAGACAGAATTATAAACAGTGATGAAGCGGCTTTTTGCCGTTTTATGGAACGTTATTCTTCACGTCTATATCATTATGTTTTTGCTTTGATTGGTCAAAAGGAACCGGCTGAAGAGGTTGTAAGTGATGTTTTCTATGAGGTTTGGAAAAACAGAAAAACCTTGGGTGGTATAGAAAATATGAATGCCTGGATACAGACGATTACTTATCGGAAAGCTATTTCTTATTTGAGGAAGGAAACGGGAAAAACTGAATTATCGCTTGACGGTATAGGGGATTTTATATTTGCTCCTATCCAGTCACCTGACGAGGCGATGATTAGTAAAGAGGAGATGGAGAAAATAAACAATGCTATCCAACAGCTACCACCTAAATGTAAACATGTCTTTTTCTTGGCGAAGATAGAAGGGTTACCTTATAAAGAGATTGCAGACATATTAAATATATCTGTGAAGACTATCAATAATCATATTGCTTTTGCTTTAGAAGAAATTGCTAAAAATTTGAATCTGGTTTTGCGTAAGAAATGATAGAAGGTATACTGTTAATTGTCTGTATTTTAATGGCTTAATTGTTTAAAAGAGCTTCTTGCTATTTTTACTTTTCGAGAAAAATAAAAAAAGTTCATTTTTAACTAGGAGATTTTTTTTAATGTTGCGTCTTTATTTATAAAACAACATTAAAGAAGATTATGGACTTAAAAGGATACCATTGCCTTGCTGATTTATTTGGTAAACTGAATTCTCAAGAAAAGCTTGAGGATGATTTTACTACTATACCTGAAGGCGGGAAACTGAAATTCTTTTGGGAAAAATGCGGGCATGAAAAGATTGATGCTTCTTCTATAATAGAGCGAACCAAACAAAAGATCCGGAGAGATGTAATGAGGCGTCGAAGAAATTATTTCTTAGTAGCTTCTGCTTCTGTCGCAGCTTCTATTTTAATTTGTATTTCAACCATCCACTTCTTAACTCATAGTGAAAACACTAATTTAGATTTTCAGGCTATTGCCGAACAGATGGACAGCCAGTCTGTTGAAGAAGTGACTCTTATCACTGCTAAAGAACAGCTCAATTTGGATGAGGATGCTTTTGTTACCTATTCAAAAGAAGGAAAGGTTACTGTTAATTCTAAAGTAATAAGAGAAAAAGAGGAAAAGAAAGTAAAGGCCGAACCGGAATATAACCAGTTACTTGTTCCTGCAGGGAAAAGAGTGCGGGTTGAACTGTCTGACGGAACCCGATTGGTTGTCAACTCTCAATCAAAGGTGATTTATCCTTGTCGTTTTAATGGAGATATTCGTAAAATATATGCCCAGGGAGAGGTGTTTCTGGAAGTTGCTCATGATAAGCAACACCCTTTCATTGTAGAATCTGAAGATTTCAAATTACGGGTATTAGGTACGAAGTTTAATATTTCAAACTACAAGGGGAGGGCAACTAATATTGTATTGGTGGAAGGTTCTGTTGAGGTGACCGATAGGAATGAGAGAAAAGCGCAACTGGTACCTAGTGATTTGCTGAATATAGCCAATGGCGCAATTGCCTATCAGAAGCAAGTGGACGTAGCCGAATATATTAGCTGGGTGGATGGTGTCATGTTGTTAAATGGTAATGATTTATCTCATATCATTCAGAAGTTGAGTATTTATTATGGCATTCCTATTCAATGCGATCCGATGGTAGGTAAAGAAAAGGTTTATGGAAAACTGGATTTGAAAGATGATATTGATGAGGTGATTGAATGTATCCGGCAGACAATCCCTATTGAAGTAGAAAAAAGTGATACTAGTATATACTTGAGTAAATAATGACAATTTAATTAATCTTATAAAACCAATATAGCCTATGAGAAACAGATAATACTATTCATGATACACAAAAAAATCGGATAAATATTGGCGTATTTACCCGATATTAATTCCTTCGTTAAATCAATAAATCCAAAATTGTTAACCTAAAAAGAAATTTTTATAGTAAAGAAAAGTATTTTTTTACACTTAAAGAAAAGACTTAAGCTTTTTTGCATTATAAACGTCTTTTTTATGATTCCATTTTCTTCATTCGGTGCTAATTCTATTAGTTGGAATTCCGAAGAAGATCTATTCTCAGTACAGTATGAGAATGCTACAGTTAAAGATATCTTAGATTATATCGAGAAACATAGTAAGTACATATTTATTTATTCAGAGAATGTGAAAAAGAATCTGAATAACAAAGTCTCCATTTCAGTTTCCAATAAGAAAATAGATGCTGTATTAAATGAGCTGTTCTCAAAAACGGGGTTGAATTATAAAATGTCGGGAAGACAGATTACGATTTCAGTGCCGGAACAGGCTCCTGCGATAAAGCAAGTTCGAGGTTTTAAGATTGTGGGTAACGTTACCGATGAGAAGGGTGAACCTTTGATTGGTGTTTCAATCTTTATGAAAAAAGACTCTACGGTGAATGCGATAACAGATATGAATGGTGCATATAGCATTGCTGTGCCGGATAAATATGCTGAACTTTCCTTCCGCTATATCGGCTTTGTCCCGAAAGATGAAAAGGTCAATAATCGTAGAGTACTGAATGTGATAATGGTAGAAGATGTTGGTCAGTTAGATGAAGTTGTTGTTGTGGCTTATGGCGCACAAAAGAAAGAGTCTGTAGTGGGTTCTATCACAACTGTTGAACCGGCAAAATTGAATGTTTCTACTTCCCGTTCATTGAGTAACAATTTGGCTGGCACAGTGACAGGTGTGATTGGTGTGCAGCGTTCCGGAGAACCGGGATACGATAACTCTTCGTTTTGGATCCGTGGTATCAGTACCTTTCAGGATGTGGGTAAAGACCCATTGGTGCTGGTAGATGGTATTGAACGTAGCCTGAATAATATTGATGTAGAAGAAATCGAGTCGTTCTCCGTATTGAAAGATGCGGCTGCCAGTGCAGTGTATGGTGTACGTGGTGCGAATGGTGTGATTTTGATTAATACCAAGCGCGGACATGTGGGTAAGCCTCGGGTAGTGGTGAAATCGGAATTTGCGTTCACGCAACCGATAAAACTTCCCAGCTATATCGGGGCTGCCGATTATATGCAGTTGCTGGATGATGTATTGGATGATACCGGACAGTCTCCGATGTATGCCGACCGGATTGCCAAAACACGTGCGGGATATGACCCCGATTTGTATCCTGATGTAAACTGGATTGATGCTATTTCTAGAGACCATGCTGCCAACCAACGTATTACAGTAGATGTATCCGGTGGTTCGGAAAATTTGCGTTATTCGTTTGTGGCTGCGGTTTACAACGAACGTGGCATTCTTACACGCGACAAGAGCCTGGATTGGGATCCTACTATCAAATTGCAACGTTACAATGTACGTTCCAATGTTGACTTGAAACTCTCTCCCACCACTCAAGTTCGTTTTAATATCGGGGGATATCTTCAGGATCGTAACTCTTCACCTGAAAGTACGGACCAAATTTTCAGCCGTGCGTTCCGTTTCACTCCCTTCATGTTTCCCATCCGCTATTCATCCGGTGAGATTCCTGCTTGGCAGGAAGAGGGTAATCCTTGGGCAATGGCTACTCAGAGCGGTTTCGCCCGTTCCACTGCCAGTAAGATTGAGACGCTGTTTTCTCTGGAGCAAGACCTGAAATTTTTGACTCCCGGTTTGAAAATAAAAGGAACTTTCTCATTTGACCGTTATTCTACCGGCAAAGTGACTCGTTCCAAGAAAATAGAATATTGGAATGCCGCTAGCGGCAGAAACGAAGAGGGCGAATTGATTCTGGCCCAAAAACAACAAGGTGGTAACTTCTTGGGTACTTCCAAATCGGCAGAATATGGTGACAAGAGTATCTATATGGAAGCCAGCCTGAATTATGACCGTACCTTTGCTGACAAACATGCCGTATCTGCCATGCTACTCTTCAACCGTCGCCATTACGATAAGGGGGAATCGCTGCCTTACCGTAATCAGGGATTGGCCGGACGTGCTTCATATACCTACAGTGGAAAGTATGTAGCCGAATTCAATTTTGGGTACAACGGTACTGAAAACTTCGCCAAAGGAAAACGCTATGGTTTCTTTCCGTCGGCTGCTGTTGGCTGGATTGTTTCGGAAGAACCTTTCATGCAGCCTTTTCGCAACACGATTTCTAAATTGAAGTTGCGTGCTTCCTACGGACAGGTAGGTAATGCTAATCTGAAAGGACGTCGTTTCGCCTATATATCCACTATCCTTGATCAATGGAATGATGTGCCTGACTTATACCGTTGGGGGTTGGACGGAGATTATGGACGTAATAACATGGTAGAGGGCGACTTCGGTATTCCTGACTTGACTTGGGAAATTGTAAACAAAGCCAACGTTGGCTTGGAACTGGGTCTGTTCAATGGTATGGTAGACCTTCAGGTAGATTTTTTCGACGAACGCCGTAACAACATCCTTGTAGAGTTGAACTCTATTCCTGCTACCTCCGGTTTCTATAGGAACCCATGGGGCAACCGTGGTAAAGTGAAGAATCAGGGAGCGGAAGTAACGTTGAATGTCAACAAGCAAATCGGCAAAGATTTCTTTATCGGTCTGATGGGTAGCTTCACTTATGCCCATAATGAAATCATCGACAAAGATGAACCTTTGGGAACCATTGGAACAACTCGTGCTGAAACCGGTCATCCGGTAGGGCAGATTTTCGGCTATGTCCACGACCGTTTGTTTACAGAAGATGATTTTAAAGATGTGGAGAACGGAGTTTTGAAAGATGGTGTTCCGAAACAAACTTTTACAGCAAAAGTTCGCCCGGGTGATATCAAGTATGTGGATCTGGACAAGAACGGATTTATCGATACTTATGACCAAATGGCTATCGGAGGTACCGAGAATCCGGAGATAGTTTACGGATTCGGAGTGAATTTACGCTGGAAAGAGCTTGACTTTGGAGCAATGTTTCAGGGTATTGGACGTACTTGGCGTATCCTTTCTTCAAATATTATGCCGGCATCCAATAAAGGCTCCATGTATAATATCTTTGATAACTATCAAGACCGTTGGACGGTGGATAACCAAAGCCAGGATGTATTCTATCCGCGTGCCGATTACGGACCGAATGCCAATAATAGCCAGAAGTCTACCTGGTGGTTGCGCAATATGAGTTTCCTGCGTCTGAAAAATTTAGAATTAGGATACTCCTGTCCGAAGAAATGGTTGCAGGGGTTTGTGATTTCCAATGCCCGTGTTTTCGTGCGTGGAACGAACCTGCTAACCTTCTCCAAGTTCAATCTGTGGGATCCGGAGCTGGCAACCGGTGACGGTGCTAAATATCCGGCTATGAAATCAGTATCAGTAGGTTTTGACATTACTTTCTAAAATAAATATGATATGAAAAACAGAATTATTACATATATATTATTGGGCGTTTTGGGTGTATTGCCTTTAACTTCATGCTCTGATTATCTGGACAAAATGCCGGATGACCAGCTGACATTGGAGAATGTATTTTCCAACAGGGGCAATCTGGAACGTTGGCTTTCCTATCTCTATTCTGTAATGCCGGAGTTTTATATTTATGACGGTCCGGACGCCATTGGTGACGAACTTGCACCTTCTGTAGGGTGGGAGTCACAGGGATTTAAGGCGATTCAGTATCAGAATGGAAACTGGACGCCTATCAGTCCGGGAGTAGTGACTTATTGGGATAAGTATCCAAAGGCAATTCGTCAAGCATACACTTTGATTAAATATGCGCATCCTTTGTCCGATGTATCTGAAAAGGAGATTAATTATATGAAAGCGGAGTGTCGTTTTTTCATTGCTTACTACCACGCTATGATGGCGATGACGTACGGAGCAGTTCCTATTATTCGGGAAGCGGCTGTAGAACTATCGGGGGAATCTTTATTACTGAAACAAGAACCTTTTGATGTTGTTGTAGACTGGGCGGCTAACGAGTTGTTGGAAGCTTCCCGACAGTTACCCGCTTCTTATGACGAAGCCAATAAATACGGTCGTATCACTTCACTGATTTGTCTTGCTATGCGTGCCCGTTTGCTGACGTTTGCTGCCAGTGATTTGGTGAATCCTAGTCCTGGGAAAGATATGGATCCTGAAATGCAGGCTATGACTAATGTAGATGGAGTGAAAATCTTTAATTCCACTTTCAATGAAAATCATTGGAAACGGGCAAAAGACGCCAATAAACTGCTGATTGAAGAAGCCGAGAAAGCGGGACACGCTTTATATAAGGAATATTTGTCTGATGGAGTAACTATTGATCCGTTCCTTTCTTATCAGAACATGATGATGCTTCGTTATAAGGAAGGCAATACGGAAATTATTTTCCCGCGTACTAAGGATAATGCAGGTTGGTTTGACGACCAAGCTCTTCCTCGTGGTGCTGGTGGGTCTGGTTCGCTAGGTGTTACTCAGTTGCTGGTGGACGATTTCTTTATGAAAGACGGTAAAATGCCTATCTTAGGATACAACAATAGTGGTGAAACACAAACAGCCATTGTTGATTTGGAGTCCGGATATAGTGAAACAGGTTATTCTACAGAAGATGATGTGCGTGCTACTAATTGGCATTATGCCGTAGCCGGTTCCAAAGCTAGTGGAGACCGTCATGTCGTTGCTCCAAAGAATACGTTCAATATGTATTGTAATCGTGAACCTCGTTTCTATATTTCGGTGGTCTACAACGAACAGTACCATTGGGGGAAAGGGAAAGCGACCAACTTCTTTTTTAATGGTGAAGATGGGCAGCCGTCGCACGATAACCCGTCAGCCGGTTACCTGATTCGGAAGCATGTTGATCCTACTTTCGTTCATTCAACGAATACCGGTAGCTATAAGTCGCGTCAAGGTATTCTTTATCGCCTTGCTGAAGCCTATCTGAGCTATGCAGAATCAGCACTCGAGTATAGTATTGCTAAAGGTACTTATGATGCCGACAAGACAGATATTGTGAAATACATTGATAAAATTCGTGAAAGAGCCGGCATTCCGCAATATGCAGCAGGAGAAAAAAAGCTCGGAATTCCTACCGACCCGGAAGAGATGCGTAAACTGATTCGTCGTGAGAGAAGAGTTGAGATGAACTGCGAAGGTGGTTTGCGCTGGTTCGACCTGCGTCGCTGGAAAGAGGCGGAGAATGTGCTGAATGGTAACTTCTATGGTATGAACATGCTGGCTGAAAAGGGGAATAGAGATGAGTTTTATAAACGTGTGCGTTATCAAACTCGTAAGTTCAAAAGTTATTGGTGGCCGATACCTCAGGATGAGATAGACAAGAATCCGAACTTGAAACAGATGCCGGGTTGGATGAATTGATTAACACTATAAAATCAATAAGAAATATGAGAAACAAACTATTTTATGCATATCTGCCATTGGTAGTACTGTTTATCCTTGGCGGATGTAAAGATGATAAAGAAGCTGATTTGACATGGCTCACCAACCCCGGTGAGAAGATGGAACTGACTGTTTCGGCTACCGATATAGAATTAGATAGGGACAGACCGAATGAAGTGGCGGTGAGTTTTGAGTGGACACCGGCTCGTGAGATGCCCGAAGACTATGCTATCTCTTATGTGACTAAAATAGATATTGAAGGACACGAGTTTGAAAGCTGTGTACGTGTTGATGAGGACTATGGAGTATTTAATAAGAGTTATACCACTGAAGAGCTGCAAATGTTGCTGGTGGATAAGTGGGGACAGAACTACTCCAAAGTGGTGCCCGTGCAGTTTCGTGTCATTGCAAAATGGGAGGGTGGTCCCCGTTATGCTATGCCCGAAGTGCGTACTGTTACTGTAAATGTGCGTCCTTACCGTCCATTGGTATGGGAAGCCAATCGCATTGTTCTTTCCGGAACTTCTACCGACAATGATAAGCTGGTAATGAGCAAAACCATGGAGAATGAGTTCCAATATGCGTTTGTACAAGATTTAGTGCAGGGTGAGATGGGGATTGCTTTGGAAACAGAACAGGGTGAATCTTATATCCAACTGGCAGAAGGCGTTAACAACTGGGTAGACGGTGAAGAGGTAGATGTTGTATTGGGAGATGAGCCTGCGATGCTGAATTTGCCTAAAGACGGAGAATATCGTGTAATATTGAACACGGAAACCCGGAAACTGAAAATTTACTCACCGGATAAGAAGCTGGAACCATATAAGGCGCATTTTAAGGATAAACTTAATGGATGGCATGATGTAGATGTTACCAACCTTTGGGCATATGGCGACATTACCAAGTGGGGGAATGATCTGAAGGGCGGCGGCTTCAAGCCGAGTTTGGTCGATCCGCAACTGCTTGTCGGCAAGATTTCATGGACTTCCGCTTGGGGAGGCGGTTCGGATAAGAAAGAAAACGGTAAGTTTGTTCTTGATGTTCCGCATTTCGAAGGCGGTTATCCCGGTGGTCCCCATTTCTCATGGTGTCTTGTTCCTGTAATTCCTGACGATATACTTGCGCTGGACAAGAGTGATAGCCGATGGAAATACAAGCAAGAGTTGAAACTGAACACCTGGACACCTATCCATGCGGAAAGCGAAGCTCGTGAACAGTATCGTGAAGCTATGTTCACATGGTACATGAGACCGTTGCTCACCATCGTCGACTTAAGAAATATGCGGATATACATGAGCGAATATTAAAGTCATTTACTGAAGAGGGTGTGCCTGCCCTGTTTTTAGGGCGGCATATCCTTCTTTTTAAAGAATAATTATATGAGAATGAACTGGAAACGAATAATGATGCCTTTGGGAGTGTTGCTCTTCGGGGCTATGGTAGCAATTGCCTGCTCGGATAGTGAAAGTGAAACGGGAAATACCGGTGATGGGGATTTGCCTGCCGAGAATGTAACGGTGCGGATTAACCCTAATAAGACACGTGTTCTTCGGAATCCTCTGAATGGCTGGGTACTGTATCTGGCGCGTGAGAAAAACGAGACATTTTGGGAAGAAAGAGGCTATGACCACATGTATGTACCCGATCTGGCAAAATACGTAAAAGTCTCCGATTACGCTTCTTCCTGCTACTTGCGTACGAATTGGAAGACATTGGAGCCCCAAAAGGGAAAATATGCTTGGGATGACCCTAGCTCCGATATCTCACGTATCATTAAAAGTGTACATGATAGAGGATTACGTATCGCCTTGCGTGTACTGGTGGATGGGCGCGACCAAAAACAGAATACTCCTGAGTTCGTATTCGATGAAGGCTGTAAATGGTATAATACAGCAAACAATAAGTGTCCTTATCCTGATGACCAAGTGTTCCAAAAGCACTATGGAGAGTTTATCGAGGCTTTTGCCCGCCAATACAATGACCCCGATAAGGTAGATTTTATTGACGGTTACGGATTGGGTAAATGGGGAGAGTCGCACGCTATGATTTATGCTAACGATGGAAATAAGTTTCAGGTAATGGAGTGGATTACAGCGTTGTATGCACGTCATTTCACGAAAGTGCCTCTGGTGATCAACTATCACCGTATGTTGGGCGATACTTATCAGGATTCTTGGCAGGAAACAGTGCCGCCTGATGCGGAGCCGTTGCTGAACATAGCCCTCAATAACGGATACATCCTGCGTCACGACGCTTTTGGTATGAGTGGCTATTATAAAGATTGGGAGAAAAATATTGCCTTGAAATACAGATATAAGCTTCCTATCATTATGGAAGGTGGATGGGTGACCGACACGCACCGTTATTGGTATTTCGATGATGCTTATCGTTATCGGGAAGGTCATCCCGAAGATGTCCGCAAGGGAGAGTTTGAAGATTCCATGCTGGCATGTGTCAATACGATGGACTTCCGTTTGGGTGAAACGGAATCATGGTTTGAAAAAACGTTCTCTTATGTACAGCGTTTTATAGCGGAAGGCGGTTACCGTCTCTATCCGGACATGGTTTCTTTGCCTGTTTCGGCAAATGGTGGTCAGGATGTTACTGTTGTTCACCGCTGGCGCAATATGGGTTGGGGATATTGTCCTACTAATATCAGAACTTGGAATCAGAAATATAAAGTGGCTTTTGCATTGCTGAATGATAATAATGAAGTGAAAAAGATATTTGTGGACGAGCAAACCGACCTGTCGACTTGGCTGAAGGAAGCCCCGACTACTTATACCACCAAGTTGAATCTGAAAGGCGTTTCTGTTGGTGCCTATTCATGGGCGGTAGGTTTGGTGGACGTTACCAAAGACAATGAAATCGGACTCGAAATGGCCGTGAACAAGGATGCCAACCTACTGGATTCCGGTTGGTTGAAATTACAGACACTTACGGTAAAATAAGTAAATACGTATAATGAGTTGTATGATTAAAGGTAAAATGAGATCAGGACTTTTGATGCCTATATTTTTAGGGTCGTTTGCGCTTCAAGCCGCTGCCATAAGCGGCGGGTCGGATGCCGGAACCTTGAAACAGAACTTGGCACGGGATAACAAGATAATAAGAATAGAACCAGACAGGCAGCGCTTGTTGCGTAACCCACAAACCGGCTGGGTGCTTTATGCCACCCCCGGTGTGAAGGAAGATTTCTGGGAGAAGTGTGACAATATGCAGGTACCCGGTGTGGGAACGGTAAAGGTGTCCGATTATGCCCATACTCTTTATATCCGTACCAGTTGGAGGAAGTTGAATCCTGAAGAAAACGTTTATGGCTGGAATACGGATCCCATGCTGAAAATGCTGATTGAGGGAGCACGTGCAAGAAAAATGCGTCTTGCTTTCCGGGTGGTGGTCGACAGCCGTGATAAAGGCTATGACTTTACGCCCGACTTTGTGCGGGAGGCTGGTACGAAGGGCTTCGTGTGGAGAGGAAGATGGTCACCTTATCCTGATGACCCTATTTTTCAAAAGTATTATGAAAAATTCGTTTGGGCTTTAGCCAAAGACTTTGGCAATCCTGACGAGGTGGACTTTATCGACGGAACAGGTCTGGGAAAGTGGGGCGAGTATCACACTACGCTTTATTCTACGGGAGATGAAAAGCCCCGTAAACCTGTACTTGACTGGCTGGCAGACTTGTATCTGAAAGCATTCAGAGACGTTCCGGTTGTCATCAACTATCATCGTTTTGTGGGTGCCGGTAAGGACTGGGACGATAATAAGTATGACCTTGACAGTGAGTTCTTGCTTGATGAAGTAGTTGAAAAAGGATATTCTTTGCGTCATGACGCATTCGGTATGGGGCTGTATTATGGTGAATGGGAACGTGACTTTGCCAAGAAATATTTCGGCGTTCGCCCCATACTGATGGAAGGCGGATGGATTACAGGCAAAATCCACAGCTTTTGGGTGGATCCCCGCAATTATCGGAAGGGACATCCCGAAGATGTGCGTCAGGGAGAATTCGATGATAGTAAAGAGGCGCGTGTCAATATGATGGACTTCCGTGTGGGTGAAACGGAATCGTGGTTTCACAATACATTCCCTCTTGTGCAACGGTTTATTTCGGAAGGCGGCTATCGTCTCTATCCGGATATGATTTCTTTACCTACAGATGTGGCAAAAAATCAGAAACTTCGGATTATACACCGTTGGAATAATCTTGGCTGGGGATATTGCCCCACCAATATTCCGCAATGGAACCAAAAATATAAAGTGGCTTTCGCGCTGATGGACAGTCGGAATAGGGTGCAGAAGGTGTTTGTGGACAAACAGACAGACTTATCCAAATGGATGCAAGGCATCCCTGCAGTTTACACTTTTGATTTACGTCTCAAAGGAGTAACTCCGGGGAGTTATTATTGGGCAGTGGGGCTTGTTGATACTACCAAGGATAATGCGATCGGCTTGGAAATGGCTGTGCCGGAGAACATGTTGAATGCCGGATGGGCTAAATTACAGGAAGTAACCGTAAGGTAACAGGCAATCAGCTACTTGATGGGGTTAACGAAAGGTTACAGGATTCGTGTACCTTGAAGAAATAATAATAACTTTTTAACCATGAAAAAACTATTGATAGTATTGGCCTTGGCCTGTACTCTGTCTTCTCTTTATGCACAGAAAACCTGCTATAGTGAGTTGAAGGGAGATACATTAGTGATTGGAAATGAGTGTATTGAACGAAAATTCATTTGGAATGACGGTAATCTTGTCACTTATAGTCTGAGCGATAAGGCAAACCGGAAAACAACTTTCACGGTAAAGCAGGCACCGGACTTCTTTATCTCCAAAGATACCCGGGAAGCTTCCAAAGGAGCTTGTCGGGTAGAAAAGGTGGCTGCGACTGATATTCATCCGGCCTACTTGAAGACGATAGTTACATTCTCTTTGGGAACATTGGATATACAACGGATTTATCGTATATATGACGGTTGTCCGGCCATAGCATGTGACACTTATCTGAAAGGGAGTGTTAACAGCGTTTTTGGCGGACGGGAAGAAAATGCGGCTGACCGGAAAAACATCGAGTTCGTTGAAGACATGAAATCCAAATCCGTTACGGCTATTTTGGATCAATTATATCTTAAAGGGCAGCATTGGCATGCCAAGGCTGTTGAATTTTGGGATGTGACAGATTGGAACAACAATTTGTTGGCAGAGAGGGATGTTATAGCCTATCGTAAAAACAGTTATCGGGGGAATTTGCTCTTTGTTCGAAACGGGGAAGAAGGCACCGGCTTTTTCTTTCTGAAAGAATCCCCTTGTTCCAGTGTCCAGTTAGCCTATAAAGGTGCTGATTTCATCGCAGAATTCGGAAAATTCATGATTACAGGACTGGGAATTACTGAAAAGAATATTCAGGAAGATACATGGACAAGAACATATAGTTGCGTCACAGGGGTATATGGCGATGGTGAATTGCAGGCACTGACAGCGCTCCGCAGTTACCAGAAGAATATTCGTCGTCATTTCCGGAATCGTGATGAAATGGTTATGATGAACACTTGGGGCGACCGTAGTCAGGACACAAAAGTCAATGAGGCATTTTGCCTGCAAGAGTTGGAACGTGCCGCAAAACTGGGAATCACTCATTTTCAAATAGATGATGGATGGCAGGTGGGCAAGAGCCCGAACTCAGCGGTAGCTAAAGGTTCTTTTAAGAATATCTGGGACAATAAGGACTATTGGAAACCGGATCCTGTCAAATATCCCCGCGGATTGGCTCCGATAGTAAAGAAAGGAAAGAAACTGGGCATTGAAATTGGTTTGTGGTTTAATCCGAGTGTGCAGAATGATTTTGTCGACTGGGAGAAAGATGCCGAAACACTGATAGGATTGTATCGTGAATATGGTATCCGTATTTTTAAGATTGACGGATTGACTATTCCTACCAAGAAAGCGGAGATTAATCTCCGGAACTTGTTTGATAAAGTATTGGCGGAAACGGATAATAAAGTCATGTTCAATTTGGATGCGACAGCCAGTCGGCGGGGAGGTTATCATATGTTCAACGAATATGGAAACATCTTTTTAGAGAACCGTTATACGGATTGGCAGAATTACTATCCGTACTGGACGCTTCGCAACCTGTGGATGCTGTCCAAATATGTTCCGGCAGAGAAATTACAAATCGAGTTTCTGAATAAATGGAGAAATACGGAGAAATATGGAGATGATCCGTTTGCCCCGCACCGATATTCTTTTGAATATTTGTTTGCGACCACTATGGCGGGGCAACCATTGGCATGGTTTGAGGCTTCCAACTTGCCGGAAGAAGCATTTGGCATTAGAGACTTAATGGAGAAGTATAAGAAAGTGCAGTATGATTTCCATCAAGGAACTATTTTACCGATTGGTGAAGAGCCTTCGGGGCGCTCGTGGACTGGATTTCAGTCTCTTTGTCATTCAAAAAACGGTTATCTCCTTATTTACAGGGAAGATAATGCACGGGAGGAGACATGGGTGGAAACATGGTTGCCCGAAGGTGCAGAAGTTATGTGTACGCCGATACTGGGGAATGGGAAACTGATGGCAACGACTGTCGGCAGAAAAGGAACAATAAAAGTCTCTCTACCTGAGAAGAATGACTTTATGCTATATCGCTATGAAATAAGATAATTATCCTGTTTACAGGCCATATATATACAGCGTGGTGGGGTATATAGATACACCACGCTGGATATATATACTCACCATGCTGGATATATATACTCAGTAACGTGAGCGTAAATCGTTGATAGTTAAGAATATTAATCTTATAAATAGATAATTTAATGCAAATCAGAAAAAAGACAATCGTGTGTATGTTGCTGTTTATCCTTTTTGTAGGGAATGCAGTAGCTCAAAACCTGATAACTAATGTATATGGTCGGGATATCCGTTCTTTAAACGGCAAATGGAATGCTATCATTGACTTGTATGACCAAGGTCGGGGAATGAAGGTATATAGAAATCAAAGTCCTAAAGGAAACACTGATTTCTATGAATATTCTTTTCAAGGAGGATTGCGGCTGAATGTTCCTGGTGACTGGAATTCACAAACGCCGGAGCTTAAATACTATGAAGGCACAGTATGGTATGCACGTCATTTTGATGCAAAGCGTTTGACACATAAACGTCAGTTCCTTTATTTCGGAGCTGTCAGCTATCGTTGCCGTGTTTATTTGAATGGGGCAGAGATCGGAAGTCATGAAGGAGGATTTACTCCCTTCCAGATAGAAGTGACGGACTTGCTGAATGAGGGAGAAAATTTTATTGCCATTGAAGTAAACAACCGTCGTACCAAAGATGCCATACCTGCCATGTCATTTGACTGGTGGAATTATGGCGGTATCACACGTGATGTATTATTGGTCACTACCCCACAAACTTATCTGGAAGACTATTTCATCCAACTGGATAAGGAATCTCCCAACCGGATGATTGCCAAAGTCGCTCTCTCGGACAAAAAGGCAGGTGAGAAGATTACGGTTTCTATCCCTGAACTGAAAACAAGCATTGATATGCTGACTGATGCCGAAGGAAAGGCTGAAACGGTATTCAATATAAAGAAGTTAGAACGTTGGTCGTCGGAGAATCCTAAACTTTATGAAGTAATCGTTTCCTCAGCCAATGATCGTGTAGAAGAACAAATCGGCTTCCGCAATATCACGGTGAAAGGAACGGATATTTATCTGAATGGCAAGCCGACATTTATGTGCAGCATTTCCTTTCATGAAGAAATCCCTCAGCGCATGGGGCGTGCTTTCTCGGAAGCAGATGCGGCGATGCTGCTGAATGAGGCAAAAGCGCTTGGCGTAAATATGATTCGGCTGGCACATTATCCGCAAAACGAATATACGGTGCGACTGGCAGAAAAGATGGGCTTTATCCTTTGGCAGGAGATACCTGTCTGGCAGGGTATTGACTTTACGAACAACAATACCCGTAAGAAAGCGCAAAGGATGTTGTCTGAAATGATAAAGCGTGACCAGAATCGCTGTGCAGTCGGATATTGGGGAATTGCCAATGAAACGCAGCCTTCCAAAGCACGGAATGAATTTCTTACCTCTTTGCTGGAAACAGGCAAACAATTGGATACGACCCGTTTGTATGTGGCTGCTTTCGATTTGGTACGTTTTAATCGTGAGAAGAAACGTTTTGTGATGGAAGATTCATTTACCTCACAACTGGATGTTGTAGCGGTCAACAAATACATGGGTTGGTATCATCCGTGGCCCATCGAGCCGGAAAATGCGGTATGGGAAGTAATACCGGATAAACCGCTGATTATATCGGAGTTTGGCGGTGAGGCATTATACGGGCAGTCGGGAGATGAAAATGTAGCAAGCTCCTGGAGTGAAGAATACCAAGCCCGGCTTTACAGAGACAATATCCGTATGTTCGACAATATACCGAATCTTCGGGGGGTATCTCCATGGATTTTATTTGATTTCCGTTCTCCGTTCCGTTTTCATCCGACCAATCAGGATGGCTGAAATCGTAAGGGATTAGTCTCGGATCAGGGAATACGCAAAAAGGCGTGGTACTTGATGAGGGAGTATTATAAAACAAAGTTTGGTGAGTAGAAATTAATTAGGATGTAATCTTAAATATCCATGAGACAAAATAGCTTTCGGTTTGTATGTTTGCTTTTTGGGCTTTCATTTCTTGGAGGAGAAATGAAAGCCCAACAGAAATCGGCCCATGAAACAGGGCTTCGCTCCAAGTCTACATCAGAACTTGCGGAACTGGAACAAGTTATCACAAAAGTAAATTATGATGAGAGTAAGGTGCCTGTCTATACGCTTCCTGATGTCCTGACCCTGACTAATGGCAGAAAAGTGACGACTAAAAAAGAATGGGTGGAAAAGCGGCGTCCGGAACTGCTCCGCCTGTTCGAAACTCAAATATATGGTAAAGCTCCAGTTCGCTCGAAGGACTTGCATTTCCGGCTACTGAACGAAGATAGAGAAGCTTTGGGCGGTTTGGCTACCCGTAAGGAAGTAGCCGTTTATCTCACAAAAGATGAGAAGCATTATCTGACAGTACTTATGTATCTGCCTAATCGGCGAAAAGGGACTGTTCCCATGTTTTTCGGAATAAATTTCAAAGGTAATCATGCCATTCACCCGGATGAGGGCATCACTTTCCCGTCAGAAGAGAGAATGATTGCTTATGGCAGAAAACGTATGTTTCCCCGGGGTAGTGCAGCTTCCAGATGGCCGGTAGAGATGTTGATGGAACATGGATATGGACTGGCCACTTTCTACCGTGGGGACATTGATCCGGATTTTGATGATGGTTTTCAGAACGGAGTTCATCCGTTGTACTACAAAAAGGGACAGACACGGCCTGCTGAAGATGAGTGGGGAACTCTGGCTGCCTGGGCATGGGGAATGAGTTGTGCGATGGATTATTTTGAAACGGATAAAGACATTGACGCCAAACGTATAGCCATCTTCGGACATTCACGTCTCGGAAAAACGACTTTATGGGCCGGTGCGATAGACCCACGTTTTGCTTTGGTTATTTCTAATGATTCCGGTTGTGGTGGTGCGGCATTGTCGCGGAGAAAGTTCGGAGAGACTGTACGGGCTGTGAACTGTCAGTTTACACATTGGTTTTGCCGGAATTTCTGGCAATACAATGATAAAGAAGACACTCTTCCTGTCGACCAGCATGAATTGATTGCTCTGATGGCTCCCCGTCCGGTCTATATTGCCAGTGCGGAAGAAGACCGCTGGGCTGACCCGAAAGGGGAATTTCTTTCCGGTGTATATGCCTCTCCTGTTTATGAGTTGTTCGGGCTGCCGGGATTGCCGGTAAAAGAAATGCCGGCTGTTAATCAGCCTGTATTGTCAGGCACTATAGGTTATCATATCCGTTCGGGAAAACATGATATTAATCTGTATGACTGGACGCAGTTTGTGAAGTTTGCCGATAAACATTTGAAGTAAGATCACTAATAGATATTTATATGAAGAACAAGTTTATAAAGTTAGTTTTTGTTGCATTTGCGCTGATAACCCAATTATCACCTTTGAAAGCGCAGACGCAGGAAATAGATTTATCCGGTAAGTGGGGATTTCAGACGGATGTGATGGATTTCCGGCGTGGTTCGTTAGATGTGCGTTATATACATCGTTTGCAAGAATCGATTGTCCTGCCGGCCATTACGGATGATTACAAGATAGGTTACAAATCTCCGTATCGGCATATTGACCGTCTGACCCGTGTATATGAATACATGGGGCCGGCTTGGTATCAACGTGAGATTGCTATTCCGAAGGAGTGGAAAGGGAAACGTATCTTCGTGTATTTTGAACGGACACATTGGCTAAGTTCCATTTATGTGGATACGAAAGAGGTTAGTAAGATTGATTATGTCAGTGTTCCTCATAATCATGAACTGACAGATTTTGTGAAACCGGGTAAGACACACGTTATTACCGTATGTATTGACAATCGTTATCAGTATGATACCCACAAATGGGATCATGCTCATTCCGAATTTACGCAAATCAACTGGAATGGCATATTGGGTGAAATGAAGTTAATGGCTGTAGACCCTGTGTACATTGATGATATGCAGTTATATCCGGATGTGTCAGGCCGTTCGGTAAAAGTGAAAATGAAAATACTGAATCATACTCATAAACCGGTTACCGGAAAAGCGGCTTTTACAATATCAGGCAATTCGTATGATTTGAATAAAGAGATAACCGTCAGTGGAAATGATTCTGTCTTTTATGTAGAAGATGTTATCGCATTAGGAAAGAATGTCCGGTTGTGGGATGAATTTACTCCCAATCTTTATACATTGCAATGTGACCTGACTATCCGTGCTGACAATGCAAACTATCAACATAGCCGTTCTACTACTTTCGGAATGCGTGAGATAACGGCGGATAAGGATAAAATCTATCTCAATGGTAACCGGATACACTTACGTGGAACAGTAGAGAACGCTGTCTTCCCTAAAACAGGCTATGCGCCGGTGGATGATGCGTCTTGGGAACGTGTGCTGACTATCCTGAAAGACTATGGAATGAATCACATGCGTTTTCATTCTTGGTGTCCGCCTGCGGCTGCATTTCGGGTGGCTGATAAATTGGGAGTATATCTTGAAGTGGAAATGCCGATGTGGGGAAAAGATGCTGAACCGGACGAAGCCCGTTATAATTTCTTCCGTCGCGAGCAGAAAGCCATTCTGAAAGAGTATGGCAATCATCCTTCCTTTGTTCTCTATTGCAATGGTAATGAGATTACCGGTAATTTTGATTTTATCGAAGAACTTACTCATTATGGACGTACCACTGACAGCCGCAGACTGTACAGCGGTTCGACGGCCCGTACCCGTGTCAAGTCCGACCAATTCTATATCACTCACCAGACTACCAAAGGTCACATGGCTATTTATGAAGGACGACCATCTACCGACTGGGATAAAAACAAAGAGTTGGGTATTGACGTACCTGTCATTTCCCATGAATCGGGACAACGCTGTATCTATCCTAATTTTAAGGAGATTCCTAACTTTACCGGCCCTGTACAAGCACGCAATTTTGAAGTGTATCGTGATTCCTTGAAAGCACATGGCATGTTGGATCAGGCAGATGATTTCTATCAGGTTTCCGGTGCGCAAACCGTACTCGAATATAAAGACGTGATTGAAGCTCAACTGCGTACTTATCTGAAATCCGGTTTCCAGCTTTTGTCTATTAATGACTTTACGGGGCAAGGATATGCGCCTGTCGGTATCCTCGATCCTTTCTGGAACTCTAAAGGACTGATTACACCGGAGAAGTTCCGGGAATTCTGTGCTCCGACTGTGGCTCTGCTGCGTTTTTCGAAACGTTCGTACTATAACGACGACGTATTCACAGGAAAAGCGGAAATCTATAATTATAGTCCCTCTGCCCTGAAAAACGCTAAGTTTAAGTGGTGGGTGACAGATGCGGACGGCAAGGTGCTGAAAAGTGGAAAGCTAAAAACACAAAATATCGGTAATCATGGTGTTTTTTCCGCAGGAGAATTTAGTTATGCACTTAACGGTATCACCGCTCCTCAAAAGCTGACTGTTCATTTATCGGTGAATAATACAATCAATAATAGCTGGGATATTTGGGTATATCCTCGTCGGGAACTGAAAGAACTGATGCAGTCTACGGCGGATGTTCTCTATACGACGGTATTTGACGACAGGGCTAAACAATTCCTTAAAGAAGGAAGGAAAGTTGTCCTATGCCCCATGCCGGCTAAGGTTATAGGGCGTAGTTCCAATTTCCATAATCATTTCTGGAATCCTATCATGTTCAAATGGAAACCGATGACACTGGGTTGTCTGATTCATACAGACAAGGCGATGTTCGACGATTTCATTACGGAAAAACACCTTGACTGGCAATGGTGGGACATCTTAACGCATGCCAAAGTAATCGAAATGGATGAGGCGCCACGTCAGTTGCGTCCGTTCATTCAGGTGATAGACAGTTATGAAACTAACCACAAACTGGGAATCGGTTTTGAAGCCAGAATAGGAAATGGGAAGCTGATGGTGTTGGCACTGGATACAAAGAAAGAAATGGAGAAACGGCCTGCCACTCAACAACTGCTGGTTAGTATCGACCGCTATGTGAAGAGTGACCGCTTCAACCCGCAAGTAGATGTAGAAGCGTCGTTTATAGAATCGTTCTTAAGAAAATAGGGAAAGAATGAGAAGTTTTAGTTTTATTCTAAGTCTTTTGTTTCTGACATCTGTATCGGCACAGGAAATACAGATGTCGGAGACGGCTTCTTTGGAGCAAATTTACGGAGAAGTGCAGGAGGCAGAGGAATTGCTGCCGATGAATGAGTTGGGACTTGAGTTCGGATACGCCCTTTATGAGGCCACAATCACGGCAGAGGAGGAGAACCCGGTATTGACGGTGGAAAATGTAAGAGACTATGCCGCCGTATATGTAGATGGAAAGTTACAGGGATGGATGACGGAAGAGAAGAAAGCAATCCCCTTACAGGTGCTTGCAGGCAAGCACACCTTGCAATTATATGCGGAAAATATCGGCCGTATCACCTATGGGCCGGAGATATTGGATAATTCCAAAGGGCTTTTTGGCAGTATCACCTTGTCGGATACGGAAATAGGGAATTGGAGAATGATTCCTTTGGCGGTACGCGATTGTGCAGTCGGTGAACTGACTTTCGCACCACAAACGGACGGTGGTCGCCCTTGTTTCTATAAAGGGACTTTTACAGTAGAAATCCCCGCTGATACTTATCTGGATGTCTCCGGTTGGGGAATGGGAGAAGTATGGGTGAACGGACATTATGCGGGCTCTTACTGGGAACAGAATGCGCAGCAATCTATACAACTTCCAGCAGAAACATTGCAAAAGGGAGCAAATTCCCTGACCGTTTTTGAACTGAAAAGTAACGGCAAGCGCACCATGCGCCTGTCAGATAAAGCTATATTTAATTAAATGAAAGAAACCATGATGAAAAAAAGGTTGATAGCGTGTGGGGTGTGCCTTTGGACGGCGTTTTGCATGCTTGAGGCGAGGAATGAGAAGCCTGCCGTATATAAAGACGCGAAAGCTCCGACGGAGAAGCGTGTGGAGGATTTACTCTTGCGCATGACAATGGAAGAGAAAGTGCTTCAACTGAGCCAGTATGTTGCGGGACGGAATACGAACGCGAACAATATTGGTGAGGAGGTGAAGAATATCCCTGCGGAAATCGGTGCGCTTCTTTATTATAGCACTAGTCCCCACCTGCGTAACAACATACAGAAGAAAGCTATGGAAGAGTCGCGGTTGGGGATACCTGTACTGTTCGGGCACGATGTGATTCACGGATTCCGTACTGTTTACCCGATTTCCATTGCGCAGGCTTGTTCGTGGAATCCGGCTTTGGTGGAGAAAGCTTGCGCCATGGCTGCCAGGGAAGCGCGTCTGGCAGGACTGGACTGGACGTTCTCGCCGATGATTGATGTGGCACGCGATCCTCGCTGGGGGCGCGTTTCCGAAGGATATGGGGAAGACCCGTATACGAACGGAGTTTTTGCTGTCGCTTCAGTGAAAGGATATCAAGGTAATAATTTGGCGGACGGGGAGCATATTGCCGCTTGCCTGAAACATTATATCGGTTATGGAGCTTCGGAAGCGGGACGTGACTACGTATATACGGAAATCTCTCCGCAGACTCTTTGGGATACCTATATGCTTCCCTATGAAATGGGAGTGAAGGCGGGTGCCGTTACCCTGATGAGTGGCTTTCATGATATAAGCGGTGTACCCGCCTCTGCCAATCATTATACGATGAGAGAGGTATTGAAAGGTCGTTGGAGTCATGACGGATTTGTAGTTTCGGATTGGGGTTCCATTGTACAGTTGATTTCCCAGGGAGCGGCGGAAGACCTGAAGGAAGCCAGCGAAAAAGCAATCATGGCAGGCGTGGATATGGACATGATGTCCCGCGGATATGACAAATACCTGAAAGAACTAGTAGGGGAGGGCAAGGTGCCGGTGGAGATTGTGGACGATGCCGTTCGCCGCATCCTTCGTTTGAAGTTCCGCCTGGGCTTGTTTGAGAATCCTTACATAAGAGAGACGACAGAAAAGGAGCGCTTCTTGCAGCCGGAAGATATAAAAATAGCAGAGAAATTGGCGGAAGAGTCTTTTGTGCTGTTAAAGAACAAGGAGAAACGTTTGCCATTGGCGGCGGATACAAAGGTGGCGGTCATAGGTCCGTTAGGTAAAAATCGCTGGAACTTGTTAGGCTCCTGGACTGCTCACGGCAAGGACGGTGATGTGGTAGGAATTTATGACGGGCTGAAACTGGAACTGAAAGACTTGTCACAACTGCTGTATGCCAAAGGATGCGACTTTGACGGTAAGGATGAATCGGGCTTTGCCGAAGCTGTCGCTACGGCCGGGAAGGCGGATGTCATCCTGCTTTGTCTAGGTGAAAAGCGGAACTGGAGCGGGGAGAATGCTTCGCGTGCTTCCATTGCCTTGCCGAAGATACAGGAGAAATTAGCGATGGAACTGAAGAAGACCGGCAAACCGATTGTGCTGATTCTCTCCAACGGACGTCCGTTGGAACTTTGCCGTCTGGAGCCGGTTTGTGACGCCATTGTTGAAATCTGGCAACCGGGCATTGCCGGAGGCAAACCGCTTGCGGGCATTTTGACAGGAAGAATCAATCCTTCCGGCAAGTTGCCCATTACTTTTCCGTATGCAACCGGACAGATTCCCATCTATTATAATCGGCGGCAGAGTGCCCGTCCTCATCAGGGCAAGTATCAAGACCTGACGATAGAACCGCTCTATGAGTTCGGACATGGATTGAGCTACACTACTTTTGAGTATGGCGACCTCAAGGCATCTGCTACTCAACTAAAAAGGGGAGATAAACTGTCAGTAGAAGTTGCGGTGACCAACACAGGCGACAGGGATGGTGCGGAAACTGTCTATTGGTTCATTACAGACCCTTATTCAACGATTACCCGTCCGGTAAAAGAATTGAAATATTTTGAGAAGCAAACGATTAGGGCCGGTGAAACCAGAACTTTCAGATTTGAAGTGGATTTATTACGTGACTTGGGCTTTATTGATGGAGACGGTAAACGCTTTTTGGAAAAAGGTACTTATTATGTACAAGTGAAGGATAAAAAGGTGAAATTGGAATTGATAGACTGAAAGTAAAGAATTGATAATATGAGAAAGATATTCTTGTTAAGCGCATACCTTTTATGCAGTGTTTTCGTGAGAGCGGTAGAAATCCCTTTCCAAAAGTCCGAAGTTAAGTCTATCATGAGAAAGGTTGCGGATTGGCAAATTGCCAATCCACATCCGGCTCCTGAACATGACGACCTGAACTGGCCGCAAGGTGCTCTCTATGTCGGTATGGTCGATTGGGCTGAATTGGCAGAGAAAGAAGACGGTGATGATACTTACTATAAATGGTTGACCCGTATAGGTCGCCGGAATTGCTGGCAGCCGGACAAACGGTTTTATCATGCTGATGATATTGCCGTGTCACAATCCTTTTTGGATTTATATCGCAAATATAAGGATGAAGAGATGATTGTACCAACATTGGCTCGTACGGAATGGATTATCAATCATCCTTCTAAAGGCAGTTTCAAATTAGTGGAAGGTGACTTGAAAACTTTGGAACGGTGGACTTGGTGTGACGCCCTCTTCATGGCTCCCCCTGTATATGCCAAACTGTATATGCTGACCGGAGACAAGAAATACATCAAGTTTATGAACCGTGAGTATAAAGCGACTTATGATTACTTGTTCGATAAGGAAGAAAATTTATTCTACCGTGACTGGCGCTATTTTGATAAGCGTGAAGCTAATGGCAAGAAAGTCTTTTGGGGTCGTGGTAATGGTTGGGTGCTTGGTGGTCTGGTTGAAATATTGAAAGAGTTACCTCGAAAAGACAAGAACCGCAAATTCTATGAGGAACTGTTTGTGAAACTGGCTACACGGATTGCCGGATTGCAGCATCCTGATGGCTTCTGGCACGCAAGTCTGTTAGACCCTGCTTCTTATCCGTCACCGGAAACCAGTTGCACTACTTTTATAGTTTATTCCATAGCCTATGGTATTAACGAAGGGTTGTTGGATAAGGTGACTTATCTTCCTGTGATGATAAAGGGATGGAAGGCATTGTTATCGGCAGTGGAACCGGATGGGAAACTAGGCTATGTGCAGCAAATCGGTGCTGATCCGAAGAAAGTGACTCGTGATATGACGGAAGTTTATGGAGTCGGCGCTTTCTTGATGGCGGGCAATGAAATCTATAAAATGGCAAGATAATTTGTGTCTTTATGGAGAAGAACTGTAGCAAAACTAAAAAGCTCGTTCTGTAAGGTCCAGATGGTAGCTGTTAAGTGTGGAAGAGCTATATCAAACTCCGTTTTCCGAGTGATGATATAGCTTTTCTCATTGTTGGGGGAAAATAGGCTAATTGATAAAGAAAGTTAATATTATGAGACTTGACCTATATAATACATAAGAATTCTGCGCCTGTCAATATATAAAATAGTAATCTAATTAAATGGAAGACCTGGAAAGAGAACTTTTGTTGATTTCCAAAGGGGATGAACTGGCTTTTAACAGTTTTATGAACCGATATTCGAAGAGGTTATACTATCACGCTTTTGGTATCCTTAGTAATAAGGAAATGGCGGAAGAAGTGGTAGGCGATGTTTTCTTTGAAGTGTGGAAACTACGTAGTACGCTTTTGGAAATTGCCAGTATGTCGAGTTGGTTGAATACGATTGTTTATCGTAAATCAATCTCTTATTTGCGTAAAGAGGTGAAGAGTAATCAGGAGATCTCTTTTGAGGAACTTCAGAATTTCTCTTTCCCTGATATGCAGACTCCGATGGATGATATGCTTTCGCGTGAAGAGATACAGTGTTTGAATGAAGCAATCAATAGTTTGCCGCCCAAGTGCAAGCATGTATTCTTCCTGGCAAAACTGGAACAAATGCCTTATGCGGAAATTGCGCGTATGTTGCAAATTTCACTTCCTACAGTGAACTACCATATAGGGTATGCTATGAATGCTTTGCGAAAGAGACTTGTAGGCGGGTGATTCAGAAAAAAACAGCACTGAAAGAAAAAAAGTGGAAATTAAACCTATAGATAAATTCAACCTCTGCGTCTTTATAAATAGAAAGAAGTTTTAGGTGAAAAGATTGTTTGCAGGAAAAAGAAATTGAAAGGATAAAAAGAATTGAAGATGGATAAAGATATAAATGATTATAAATATGGTGATTTGCTGGACGACATCAAGTTGAAGTCGTTCATACAACATAGCACTCCGGCTGAGATAGATATCTCCGTCATTAAGAAAAGAGCTTTTTTGAAAATGCACCAACAAGAGCGTAAATCTAGGCAGAGACGCATTATGATGTATGTTGGCTCGGTGGCTGCGACGCTGCTTCTTTTAATAGGTATTAAATATATAATCGGGGAGAATACAACGGACGGTTTGTACCGTGCGGAAGTTATGGAAATGATGGCTGATGTTTACGATGAAGAGGTCGAAGTGCCTGTTGGCGAAAAGATGACGTTGATGTTGGCAGATGGTACCAGAATCATAGCCAATTCGCGTACCGTTGTCCGCTATCCCAAACGTTTTAATGGCGAGTATCGTGAGGTATACGTGAAAGGTGAAGCCTACTTTGATGTGGCACACGATGCGGAGCATCCTTTTTTAGTTAATTCTGATAATTTTAGAGTGAAGGTGCTTGGAACTAAATTTAATGTGAACAATTACGATGCTTCGGATTCGCAGGTTGTGTTGGTACAAGGTTCGGTAGAACTCAAAACGTCCAACAATGACAGGGTTCGCATGAAACCGAATGAACTGGTAAATTTGCAGGAGGGTGGTTTTGCTGAGAAACGGTTAGTGAATACCGATGAATATACTTGCTGGATGCAAGGGATGATAAACCTTGCCGGTGAAAGTGTAGAGTCTGTAGCCCAACGGCTCAGTCATTATTACGGAGTGACTATTCTGTTTGATGATAAGATGTCGGCTAATAAACTTTATGGCAAACTAGTACTTGACGATCAGGTAAAGGATGTATTGAAAGCCATTGAAACCATGACGCAAACCCGAATGAAAATTCATGGTGATACGATCTACTTAGTGAAGGAGTAATTATATTTGTTATTGATTATTCCTGAATAAAATAATTACATAGAAACTTATTATTAACCAATTTATAATGCCTTCATAGCAAGGTAGAGGAAACTTATACGCCTTCTCGTAAGGAGAAGCTATGCTTTATTAATACCAGTGAAAAATATGAAAAGATACACTTTGTTACGCACATTTATGCTTTTTATAGCAGCTCTGATACTCTGTGGATGGTCTTCGGCACATACACAAATATCTATAACTAAAGGACTAAAAGCGCCCGAACAAACAGTATGTTTTGAGCCTGATACTACCTCTGTACTCAAAAATCCCCTTACAGGTTGGGTGATGTATTTGGGACGTGCATGGGATGAAAACTTTTGGCAAACTCACCATTATGATGCTATGCCCGTAAATGGTGGGGATTCCACTGTTCGCGTGAGCGATTACGCCGGTACATGTTACATTCGCATCAATTGGAATATGCTTGAGAGTAAAGAGGGAGATTATGTATGGAACGATCCGGACTCACGTATCTATAAATTGCTTGCTTCGGTGCGTGAACGTGGTATGCGACTGGCTTTCCGTATCAATGTAGACAGCCGCGACCAAGGACAGAACACACCTCTTTATGTAAAGGAAGCCGGTGCGAAAGGTTTTCAAGATCCTAATAATCCCCAAATATGGTCGCCTTATCCTGACGATGCCGTGTTTCAACAGAAATACGAAAAGTTTCTTCAAGCCTTTGCTGTTGCTTTTGACGATCCCGATAAAGTAGATTTTATTGATGCTTATGGGCTTGGTAAATGGGGAGAAGCACATGGCGTGAAGTATAATAACTACTCAAATAAAGTAGAAGTATTCGAATGGATTACCGATACCTATGCAAAAGCTTTCAAACGTGTACCATTGGTGATAAACTACCATCGTTTGGTGGGAGATACCATCAGCTGGGCAGAACCACACCCTGATAGTAAAAGATTGCTCGAAAGAGCCATTGCCAAAGGATACACCATTCGTCACGACGCTTTTGGCATGACTGGTTACTACGAACAGTGGGAAAAAGATTTTGCCCGTGCTTACCGCTTTCGCTTGCCCATCATTATGGAGGGAGGATGGATTACCGGAGCGCACCACCGTTACTGGATTGATCCTAGTGGCAAGTATCGCCAGGGGCATTCGGAAGATGTGCGCTGGGGCGAGTACGAAGAAAGCCGTAATGCCCATGTCAATATGATGGATCTTCGCATTGGTGATGAAGTAGCCTCGTGGTTTAATCGCTCTTTCGATTTGGTGAAGCGTTTCGAACGTGAGGGAGGATACCGGCTCTATCCCACAGAGGTCAGTTTTGTAAATAAAGCCCGTTCAGGCGAGCGTGTGAGCGTGCAACACAATTGGCGCAATCTGGGTTGGGGATACTGTCCTACCAATATTCCTCAATGGAAAGGAAAATATAAAGTCTGCATCGCTTTGATGGATGACAATCATAACATTGTGAAAAAACAGCTTGCAGATGAGGCTGATCTCTCAACTTGGGTACAAGGGCGTGATGGTCATTATACCACAACTGTCAAATTGGATGGACTTCAAAAGGGAAACTACACTTGGCTTATTGGTTTGGTTGATACAACCAAAGCATGCCAGCCGGGCTTGAAAATGGCGGTCGACAAGAATCTTCTATTTGAGGGATGGTGCAAAGTCGGTAAACTTAAAATCAACAATTAACTGGTAGATTACTCATAAATCGTTATGCAATAAATATTAATTATTAATCTTATATTATGAATCGAAAAACAATCACAACTACGGTGGTAAGCTTGGCAAAAGCTTTCTGTTTGGCTGGACTACTGTCTGTGCCCGCTTATTCTAGTGCGTCGACTGTTTCGTTCGAAAAGGTAAATGGGATGTATATCCTTAAAGCCGAAGATTCGACAGTGAAACAAGTGTTCGACTACATTGAAAAACATAGCCAATATGTTTTTGTCTATGATCAACCTGTAAAAGATCGTCTCAACAACAAAGTGAACATCGAGTTGAAAGGAAAGTCGATCGATGCTATTTTGACGGAAGTATGTCGGCTAGCCGATTTGAAATATACCATTCAGAACCGTCAAGTAACCATCACTGCTAATCCTTCTAAAAAGGCTACTACTCAAGTGAAAAAGGCGAAGCGCATCTCTGGTCAGGTAGTCGATGCAACTGATCTTCCGATGATTGGTGCTACGGTTCGTGTGAAAGGTAGTGATGCAGCTACTATCACCGACCTTGATGGTAAGTTTCAGATAGACGTTCCCGAGGGTAGCGAATTGCTCATTAGCTATGTGGGCTTTGTGGATAAAATCGTGCGGATAGATAGCAAAAATATGTATGCCATAGTAATGGAAGAAGCTAGCAGAGCGCTCAACGAAGTAGTTGTTATCGGTTACGGTGTGGTAAAGAAGAAAGACCTTACCGGTGCGGTGGCAGCCGTGAAGGGAGAAGAGCTGGTGAACAAGCGTACAGCCATGCTTTCCAATGCATTGCAAGGATCACTCTCTGGTGTGATGGTGACGCGTAATAGCTCTGCTCCCGGTGCAGGAGCCGCCTCTATTCGTGTGCGTGGTATTACCACTATGGGTGAATCGAGCCCGTTAGTGATTGTAGACGGTGTGCAGAGTTCGCTCGACTATGTGAATTCTAATGATGTAGAGAGCATATCTGTATTGAAAGATGCTGCGGCTGCCAGTATCTATGGTTCGAAAGCTGCTGCTGGTGTTATCTTAGTTACTACCAAGCGCGGTAACGATACCGGTAAAATCAATCTGAAATATAATGCTGAATTTGGTTGGGAAATTCCTACTAAACAACCTAGTATGGTGGGAGTCACTCGCTACTTGGAGATGAGCAACGAGTTGAAATACAACGATAACCCTACTGGTGGTTTTTTCCAAGAATATACGGCTGACAAAACCAAGAATTGGGTGAAGTATAATGCTACTGATCCGAACAACTACCCCATTACCGATTGGACTGATCTGATTTTGAAGTCAAGTGCTCCCCGTATGACTCATACTCTCTCTGTATCAGGCGGTAACAAAGCGGTAAAGTCGGTAGCTACCCTTTCGTATGACGAAGTAGACGGTCTTTATGACGGTCGTGGTTTCCAACGCTACATGTTCCGTTCGAACAACGACTTTAATATCAATGATAAACTTAGTGCTCAAATAGACGTAAATATCCGTCATGCTAAGAGTACTGCCACAAACTATGACCCTTTTGATACCATGCGTAAAATGCCCGCCATTTACCCCGCAACCTGGGATGATGGTCGTTTAGCTTCGGGTAAGAGTGGTGCAAATCCTTATGGATTGCTTGTAGCCGGTGGTAATTCGGTAGCTCACAGTACGCAGGTGGCAGGTAAAGGTTCGCTAACCTTCAAGCCTATCAAGGGGCTAAGCATCTCGGGTATCGTATCTCCTTTTATCAACTATCAAAAGAAGAAAGCGTTTAAAAATTCATGTGGATACACCTTGCCCGATGATCCCGAAACCTTTGGCGGTTATTTCGACTCCGGGAGCACTTGGACTACCAATTCGCTCACAGAAACTCGTAACGATGATTATAATGTCACTAGCCAGGCAATTGCCAACTATATGGGAACCTTTGGCAGTCATAATCTCACAGTAATGGCCGGTTTCGAAAACTACTATATGAAGAGCGAAAGTCTCGGTGCTGCGCGCGATAAATATGAACTGACCGGTTATCCTTACCTCAATATCGGTTCGGAAGATTTCCAAACCAATAGCGGTACAGGTTCAGAGTATACTTCAAACTCTGTTTTTGGCCGTGTTATTTATTCGTATGCCGATCGTTACCTGTTCCAGGCTAACGTGCGTCACGATGGTAGTTCACGTTTTGCCAAAGGTTATCGTTGGGGTACTTTCCCTTCATTTTCAGCTGGTTGGGTAGCGAGTGAAGAGAAGTTCATGAAGAACCTCAAATGGGATTGGCTTTCATTCTTGAAGTTGCGTGGTTCATGGGGTATGTTAGGTAACGAACGTATCGGCAGCAACTACTTCCCCTACATTGCTTTGATGAGTTTTGGTAATTCACTTTTCTATATGGCTGATGGAAGTGTAGTTTCTGATAAAACTGCTCGTCCTGCTGTGTTGGCTGTAGAAGATATTACTTGGGAAACGACTACCAGTACTGACTTAGGTCTGGATGTCAACTTTTTGAACAACCGTCTGCAGTTTCATTTCGATTACTATTGGAAAGAGACCAAGGACATGTTGCTGAATATCGAAATCCCTTATTTTATGGGATATAACAACCCTAGTACGAATGCAGGTAAGATGTCCACTCATGGTTATGATATTGAAGTGGCATGGAACGACCAGATAGGAGATTTTAAGTATGGTGTAAATGTGAATTTCTCCGACTTCCTTTCAAAGATTGATTATATGAATGATGGTGAGCAAATCAGTGGTGGTAAGATTAAACGTGCCGGCGTGCTCTTCAATGAATTCTATGGTTATGTGTGCGAGGGCATCTATCAAACTCAAGAAGAAGTGAACAACTCGGCTCGCACTAGTACTACCGTTACAGTTGGTGACTTGAAGTATCGTGACATCAGTGGTCCCGATGGTGTACCCGATGGCGTAATCAGTCCCGAATACGACCGTGTACCTTTGGGTAACTCACTGCCTCGTTTCCAGTATGGTGGTAGCCTTAACGCTTCGTACAAAGGCATTGACTTCAGTCTTGCTTTCCAAGGCATCGGCAAGCAAAATTCTTACCTCTCTACTTCTATGGTACAACCTTTGCGTGATAACTATGGTAACGTACCAGCCATTCTCGAGGGTAAATATTGGAGTCCTTTCAATACTACTGAAGAGAATTTAGCAGCCAAGTATCCCCGCCTTTCGAATGTGTCGAAGAGCAATAACTATGCTACCTCTAACTTCTGGATGTTCAACGGTTCATACTTCCGTTTGAAGAATATCACATTAGGCTATACCCTGCCTAAGAGTTGGACACAAAAAGCCGGTATAAACCGTGCCCGCTTCTATGTGAGTGGTAGTGACCTCTTCTGTTTGAGCAATTTCCCTAGTGGTTGGGATCCTGAAATGGGTACATCGGATTATCCTATTACCACCTCTTTAGTAATGGGCATACAAGTTAACTTTTAAATAAATAGGAATAGAATATGAAAACAAAGATATTATTAGCCGGAATGTGCCTGAGTCTTGCTGCTTGCGAGAGCATGGACTTGGTACCCAAATCGCAAGGTAATACCGAGTCTTGGTACACATCCGAAACAGAATTGCGTTTGGCTTCCAATGATTTCTATATTTTAGGTTATTGGCAAGAACCTCTTAGCTCATCCGAACAATGGTCGGACAACACAACCTATCGTCAGACGAACCGTAACCCGGGAAGTGGTGGAACCGTGCTTGATGGAACCCTGAACGGCCAGCAGTATGAAGTATATGCTTTGTGGCAGCAATCATTCAAACTTATTGCCCGCACCAACACAATGCTCGAAAATATTCACAAGGCAAAGGGTGCTGTGACCGAGGAAGTTTATAATCGTTATGCCGGTGAGGCTTATTTCTGTCGTGCCTGCAAATATGCTGAACTGATCTTCTTTTATGGTGATGTGCCCTATCAGGAAGAGACTATAACCATTTCCGAAGCTTTGCAACGTGGTCGCAGACCTAAAGCGGAAGTGATTCCTTTGGTGTATGCTGATTTCGATAAAGCCATTGCCGGTTTGCCTGAAAGCTATGGAAAAGACGAAAATATCCATCCTACCAAAGGAGCAGCCCTGGCTATGAAAGCGCGCTTTGCCCTCTATATGGGTGATTATGAGATAGCTGCACAAGCCGCCAAAGCTTGTATGGATCTTAAACTCTATTCTTTGGAACCTGACTATGCTAAACTTTTCAAGCAGAGCACCAAACTGAATGACGAGAAAGTGTTCGTGATACCTCGCTCCATTGAAAACGAAGTGATGCTCGATTCCTGGATTGTGAAGAACGGTCTTCCTCGTAATGCCGGAGGATATGGCTCATACAATCCCTCATGGGACCTCTTGGCCTCATATCTCTGTACTGACGGGCTACCTATTGACGAATCACCGTTGTTTGATCCTCGCAAGCCTTTCAAGAACCGTGACCCGCGTTGTACAATGACCATCGTTGAATTCAATACCGAGCACTGTGGTTTCGAATACGACCCCAGTCCTGCAGCTAAAACTGTAATGAACTATACCACAGGTAAGACACAAAGCAACCAAGATACCCGTATCGTGAATCAATATAGTTCATATACAGGATTGTTGTGGAAGAAAGGTATTGATGCTACGTGGACAGTAGACCAAAAGGTAGAACAAGACTATATCATAATGCGCTATGCTGACGTACTGTTGATTTATGCTGAAGCCATGATAGAACAGAACCTGATTGACGACAGCGTGCTGAAAGCCATTAATATGGTACGTGCTCGTGCTTATGGTGTGAATGTAACAGCTACTGATAGTTATCCTGCCGTGACCACTACCAACCAAACCGAACTGCGACGTGCCCTGCGTATAGAGCGCCGCATGGAGTTTGCTATGGAGAACCAACGCCTGCAAGACTTGATGCGTTGGAAATTGGCAGGAAAAGCATTGAATGGTTACAATTACATCATGCTTATTGACCCCACAGAATTGCTGAACAATATCGTGAACAAGAACCTCTGGTTCTGGGGAATGACTCCGCAAATCGACGAAGATGGTTTAGCAGACTTTGCAGCTCTCTTTAATGCCGGTTATTGTTCGCAGGGTGCTAAACGCATCTTCCCCGAACGCGAATATTTGTGGCCGCTGCCTACACATGATGTGGAGTTGTGTCCCAACTTGTTACCCAACAATCCGGGTTATTAATCCTATAAACTATTACGAACATGAAAACAATGCATTTATATAGAAACCTTGGAATGGTGGCTGTGGGAATGATGAGCATGCTTGCCACCTCGTGCGAAGAGGAGATAGACAATACTGCCTCACGCAACCAGTCGGAGATTGAGTTGACTCCTTCGGGCGAATATATTAAGCTCGATGAAAGTAAACCCAACGAGACAGCTTTTACGCTGAAGTGGAGCACCGCTCACAATTTTGGTGAAGATTATATCACAACTTATAAATATGAGATGCAGCTTATCGGTAGCGATGTTGCAAATATCAAGGAATTTGATGATGATGGTGAATTTCTTCGCTCGTACACCAACAAAGAGATGCAGGATATATTGGTCGATTACTTCGGTCTAACCACCAGTACCATTGGCGAAGTCCTTTTTACTGTTACAGCCAACTTTGAAGGTCCCCGTCTTATGGTGCCCGATATTGCTACTGCAACGGTGAAGTTCAAAACTTATGGCCCCAAACAGTATAAAGCTGATAACCTTTATGTGGGAGGTACTGCCGTAGGCGATGATAATATTAAGATGACGTTGAAAGACGAGACAAACAGAATTTATAGTTACGAAGGAGCTTTGGTTGCCGGTAAGATAAACTTCCCCGTTGACTATGCCGACGAATTGAATGCCATTGGCCCGGAAACCGCCGATGCCCCTATCACCACAGGTGAAATGGCAGGCGTCATATCCGATCGCGCTGAAGCCAATTCGTGGTTAATTCCATCTGCAGCTACCTATCGTATCACTGTGAATATGAGTAAACAGACGGTGAAGATAGTAGAAGCTGGTGCTGTAGTTGAAGCCGATCAGATATTCCTGGCTGGTAGTGCCGTAGGTGGGGAACAGATTGAGATGGCTCAAGTCCTCGAAAATGACCAGATTTATGCTTGGCGTGGTGCACTGAAAGCTGGTAACCTTTACATCCCGCTCACCTTCGAAGGTGAACAAGCGATGGCCATTGTACCGGAAATAGCTGATAGTCATGACATCGAAGATGGTCAATTGTCAACATTCGGACAAGTACTCATTAGCAAAGTGGATAAACAATATTGGACAATTCCGGCCGATGGAACTTACCGCATTGTATTGAATAAGGAGGAGAAATCTATTACCATCTATTCGACCGCTACCGATCTGAAACCACTCACCGTATCGTTCAACAATACCGAACTGGGGAAAAACCCATGGAGTCAGGAAGTCAATGTACTGCACATGTATGGTGGTTTCAATAGTTTTGCTTACGATTCGGGTATTGATGAAGAAACCGGAAAAAGCTTCAAGTACTGTCAAGTGAAGTATAATCTTATTCAGAGTGTTGCCAATCCGAAAGTATTCGTTTATAAAGGTGATGTATTGCCACGTAATGAATATAAGGATAATTATGGGAAGACAAATGCCGGTTGGGTGAACTTCAGCACGCTGCGATATGCTAATAACGGATGGTTCGTTGGTTCTACTGCTGATGCTGTTCGTAATAGCTACAATGGATACACCACAGTAACAGCGGGTAAGATAGAAGGAGCCGTAACAGGTCAGGGCAATAACCGCTATGCTTATTTCCTCATCCCGGAGGGCTGTAACTATGTGGTAGTGGACCTGGAGAACAACACTGTACTCTTTGATATTAAATAAATCCAAAATGAAAGAATAAGAGGTGGAGCTTTTATCACTTCACTTCTTATTCTACCTTTAAATGATAACAATAAACGAGATATATTTTATGAACAAAATAATAAAAAACAGCATCAAGACCTTGTCGATGTGTCTGCTGGCTACTACGTCTTTCATTGGCACTGCTTGTTCAGACGATGATGCCCCTATAACCGATTATAGTTGGAACATTGAAGGCAACACGACCGTCAATATCATGCCCGAACGCTACCAACTGCAGCGTAACCCTATGAGTGGATGGGTCATTTACGCGGGTATTGGAAGTGGTATGATGATGGATTTCTGGGATCTTTATGATAACTTCGAGTCGTCAGAAGGTACTGTGAAGGTATCTGACTATGGCAATACGCTCTACGTACGTGGTCTTTGGAGTAACTTTAATCCTGAAAAAGGCAAATATGTATGGGATGAAAGTGTACAGACCGAACCTGCCAAGCGTTTTCGTATGCTGGTGGAAGGAGCTAAAGAACGAAACTTGAAGCTCGCCTTTACCTTTGTGTGTGATAGTCGTGACAAACATGAAGATGCCTGTCCCGATTATGTAAAAGAGGCCGGTGCTGAAGGATTTACCACTACTACCGGTAGTGTAAACGTATGGACACCTTATCCGGACGATCCCATTTTCCAGAGGGAGTATGAAGAGTTTCTTACTGCTTTTGCAGCCAAATACAATGATCCTGATGTCACTCAATTTGTGAGTGGTTTTGGATTAGGCAAATGGGGCGAGACTCACACCCTGAAATACTCTACAGGTGATGAAGCTCCTAGACAAGCAGTATTTGAATGGATTACAGACGTAATGTCACGCCTTTTCACTAAAGTGCCTATCATGATTAATTATCATCGCTGTTTGCTTAGTGGCAAAGAGTTTAGTGATACCGATACCGATGTAGCTGCCGATATGGTGAAACGTGCCGTAGCTAAAGGCTTCTGTTTGCGTCACGATGCTTTCGGCATGAAGCAATATTATAAGGATTGGGAGCGTGGCATCAGTACTACCTATCATGGTATCGTACCTATTACTATGGAAGGTGGTTGGGTAGAATCATCACACGGTGGTTCTATTGCCGGCGATGGTTACAAGAATTTTGCCGAGGTGCGCCAGGGAGAATATGATGAAGCCAAGGGTGGTTATGTCAACATGATGGACCTCCGCTTTGATACCAACGTGAACAAAGGTGAAACTCATTCTTGGTTCAATACAGCTTTCCATTTGGTGAAGGAGTTTATTGCCGAAGGTGGTTACCGTCTCTATCCCGACCGTCTGTCTATTCCTACTATAGCTCGTAGTGGCAGTAGTGTATCACTTACTCACCGCTGGTCGAACTTGGGTTGGGGTTACTGTCCTACCAATTTGCCGCAGTATGGTGACAAGTACAAACTTGCTATCGCTCTGCTCGATAAGAATACAGAGGAGCCCGTCCGCATCTATATAGAAGACAAAGCAAACATTGCCACTTGGATGAAGGGAGCTCCCAAGACTTACACTACTAATATCAAACTCACTGATGTAGCCGCAGGGAATTACATTTGGGCAGTAGGATTGGTAGATACTACCAAAGAGAATGCCATTGGTATCTTAATTTCAGCCCGCGATGAGTATCAAACCTCCAAAGGTTGGGTGAAAGTGGGTGATATAACTATTCAATAATTAAAAAACGCTGTGCTATGATGAAAAAAATCTTACTGACATGCATAGCCGTAGCCTGTAGCCTTGTGGCTGTAGCCGGAGAACTGCTCATCGAAGCAGAAAGCTTCAGCCAGCGAGGCGGCTGGGTGCTCGACCAGCAGTTCATGGATCAAATGGGTTCACCCTATCTCATGGCACATGGCATGGGTATTCCTGTGGCCGATGCTACGGCAGAAATCAATATTCCCCAGGCGGGCACTTACTATGTATATGCCCGCACCTACAACTGGACTTCACCTTGGACCGATGCCGAAGGACCCGGAAAGTTTCGTCTGGCTTTAGGTGGTAAGTTACTGAAAACTACGTTGGGACACACCGGTAATTCCTGGCAATGGCAGTCCGCCGGTAAGGTCGTATTGAAGGCAGGTACTATTACCCTTGCTTTGAAAGACCTTACAGGTTTTAATGGTCGTTGTGATGCCATCTATCTCACGACTGATATGAATGCGCAACCCACTGCATGGGGCGAGGCAGAGACAGCTGCACTTCGTGCCCGCTTGCAACAACAACAAACGGTGCCCACCCATCAGTACGACTTTGTGGTAGTGGGAGGAGGCGTAGCCGGCATGTGTGCCGCTACGGCTGCTGCCCGGTTAGGTTGTAGGGTGGCATTAGTGAACGATCGTCCTGTACTGGGTGGTAATAACTCGTCGGAGATACGTGTACACCTGGGTGGTATTATCGAAAAGGGACCCAACGAGGGGTTAGGTCGTATGATACGCGAATTCGGTCATGAACGTTCCGGTAATGCCCAACCGGGTGACTATTATGAAGATCAGAAAAAGGAAGACTTTATAGCTGCCGAAAAGAATATCACCCTTTATGCTTCGCAACGTGCTGTGGCCGTAAAGATGCAGGGTGATCGCATAGCATCAGTCACTATTCAACACATTGAGACAGGTGAACAAACGGAACTTACCGCTCCTCTTTTTAGTGACTGCACTGGCGATGCTACCATAGGCTACTTAGCCGGTGCCGATTGGACTATGGGACGTGAAGGCCGCGATGAATATGGCGAAAGTCTCGCTCCCGAGCAGCCCGACTCGCTAGTGATGGGCGCATCGGTACAATGGTATAGCAAGGACATGAAGAAGAAGACCTCTTTCCCCCGCTTCGAATATGGTATGCGCTTTGGCGCTGATAATTGCGAGCCTGTAACTATGGGCGAATGGAAATGGGAAACAGGAATGAACCGTAATCAAATCACCGAGGCTGAACGCATACGCGACTATGGACTTTTGGTGGTATATTCCAATTGGAGCTATCTGAAGAATCACTATGCGGATCGTAAAAAGTATGCCAACCGTTCACTCGATTGGGTGGCGTATGTTTCCGGTAAACGTGAATCTCGCCGCCTTCTGGGCGACTATGTGTTAGCACAAGACGATATAGACAAAAATGTGGCGCACGAGGATGCTTCGTTTACTACCACTTGGAGTATCGACCTCCACTTCCCCGATAGCGTGAACAGTGTGCGTTTTCCTGATAATGAATTCAAGTCGGCAACGGTGCATCGTTGGATTCATCCTTATGCTGTCCCTTATCGTTGTCTTTATTCGCGCAATGTGGATAACCTCTTTATGGCAGGTCGTAATATGAGTTGCACACACGTAGCCTTGGGTACGGTGCGTGTGATGCGTACTACTGGTATGATGGGCGAAGTAGTAGGTATGGCAGCCGGACTCTGTCATAAGCATGGCGTAGAACCGCGTGATATCTATCATCATCATCTGCCCGAATTAAAGCAGCTTATGCAGGCAGGCTTGGGCAAACACAATGTACCCGATAACCAACGTTTCAACGAACCCAACAAATTGTTGGAGGCTCCGGCTTACATCAAACCGCAGACAAACTATGAGTAAAAAAAGTATTATCACGATATTTCTCTCAACCATATTGGGATTGCCGCTTTGGGGAGGACAACACTATTATGCTTTCCTGAAAGGTGATACACTACGTATGGGCAATAACTACATGGAGCGTACCATGCTGTGGAATAATGGTACACCTGTCACCATTAGCCTCACCGATAAGCTATGTGGAAAAATAATCCCGGCTCAAGGCAAAGAGCCCGACTTCTCGATTGTGAAAGGCATCTCTACAGCTGCTACTTTCACTGTGAATGAGATTCCAACGAATGGTATACATGCCAGCTATCTGCAAGCCACTGTGGCTTGCACCATCGGTTCTCTAAGTATAGAACGTCGCTATCGCATTTATGCAGACTGTCCCGCCATTGCCTGCGATACCTATCTGAAAGGACAAGTAGAACTTTACCAGAATAAAGATGACAATCGTTCTAATGCCGATCGTAAAAATATAGAGCACACAGCCGATATGACTACGGGGGTGAAAACTCCGACGATTGACAGATTGCAACTCTCCGGTAATCATTGGCGTGCCCGTACGGTAGAGTTCTTCGACTATACTGATTGGAACGACAATCTGGTGACAGAACGTACCTGGCTTCCTTACCGTCGCAATACCTATCGTGGTAATCTGCTTTTTGCTCACGATGTGGCTACCCGGCAAGGTTTCTTTTTCTTGAAAGAGGCTCCTTGCAGCAGTACCCAATTACATTATAATGGTTCCGACTTCGTGGCCGACTTTAGCGATTTTATGGTAGTGGGTCTGGGCATTGCATCTGATGATGTGAAACCGGATAGCTGGACTCGTGTTTATGGATGCGTTACCGGTGTCTATACCGGAGATGAACAAGAAGCACTAACAGCATTGCGCCTTTATCAAAAACAACTGCGCCACCACACTGCCGCACAGGATGAGATGATTATGCTCAATACCTGGGGTGACCGTAGTCAGGATGCCAAAATAGATGAGGCTTTCTGTCTGGCTGAGCTGGATCGTGCCGCACGTCTGGGTGTCACCCTCTTTCAACTGGACGATGGTTGGCAGAGCGGAAAAAGTCCCAACTCAAAGACAGCCGGAGGCAGCTTTAAAGATATTTGGAAAAATGCCGATTACTGGACGCCCAACCCCACGAAATTCCCTCATGGACTGAAACGCATTGTAGAGAAAGGAAAGAAATTGGGTATTCGTATCGGATTATGGTTCAATCCTAGTATACAGAATGATTTTGCCGATTGGCAAAAAGACGCGCAAGTCATTATCGGGCTTTACAAGGAGTATGGCATCTGCTGTTTCAAGATAGATGGCTTACAAATACCTACTAAAACAGCCGAACAGAATTTGCGCCGGTTGTTTGATGCCGTGTTAGCACAAACCAACCATGAGGTGATTTTCAACCTCGATGCCACTGCCGGTCGTCGCGGTGGATATCATTATATGAATGAGTATGGCAATATCTTCCTGGAAAACCGTTATACCGATTGGGGCAACTATTATCCCTATCGCACCTTGCGTAATCTTTGGATGCTGTCTCGCTATGTACCGGCCGAGAAGATGCAGATAGAATTCCTTAATAAATGGCGTAATGCCGATAAGTACAGCACTACCGATCCATTTGCTCCCGCTCGTTATAGTTTCGACTACCTCTTTGCCATCACCCTGGCGGCACAGCCATTGGCTTGGATGGAGGCTTCGAACCTGCCCGAAGAGGCTTATGCTACGGCAACTCTGCTCAAGGAATATCAACCCTTGCAACTTCAATTTCATCAAGGCATCATATTACCCATTGGTGAAGAACCTTCGGGACGCTCGTGGACAGGATTTCAATCAATAGTCTCTGACACGCAAGGTTATCTCATTATTTACCGCGAAGACAATGATATAGCCAAAAGAACCATTGATACTTGGCTTCCGGAGGGCAAGAAGGTAACTTTTACTCCTTTGATGGGAAATGGCAAAAAGTTTGTTGCTGAAGTCGGTGTACAGGGTAAAGTAAGTTTCGAGTTGAATGATAAGAATTCTTTCACTCTTTATCAATACCAGGTAAAACCATGAAAAGACTATAAACAATAATGGAATTATGATAAAAAGTTTGCGTTCTGTTTTTCTTGCTTTGTTTGTTGCCGTGCAATTCGTTGTGTACGGGCAACCGGCGGAAAGGCTGATTCAAGTGCTGGTCACTCCCGACCACACCAATTGGTTGTATCAACCGGGAGAAAAAGTGAAATTCAAAGTAGCTGTACTGAAATGCAATATTCCACAGGATCATCTGGAAGTGCGTTATGAGATTTCGGAAGATATGATGAAACCTCATCAGACAGGTAAACAACCTTTGAAGAATGAAAAGCTCGAAATTAATGCAGGTACAATGAAAAAAGAGGGTTTCCTGCGTTGCCGTGCTTTTGTCAGTTATCAAGGGCGTGAATATGAAGGTGTAGCTACCGTCGGCTTTGATCCGGAGAAGCTACAACCGACTACTCCGTTGCCCGCCGATTTTCTTGAATTCTGGAAGAGCACCAAAGAAGCCGCTGAAAAGTGGGCGCTGGAACCTATAATGACTTTATTGCCGGAAAAGTGTACGGACAAAGTGAATGTATATCATGTTTCTTTTGCGAATAATGACTATGCATCCCGCATGTATGGCATCCTTTGTGTGCCGAAAGCTCCCGGAAAATATCCGGCCATCTTGAAAGTACCGGGTGCGGGTATCCGCGCATATAACGGGGAGCCCGAACGTGCCGGAAATGGTTTTATCATTTTGGAGATCGGTATTCACGGCATTCCGGTCAACCTGACGGGGGATGTATATCACCGACTTTATAACGGGGCCTTGAAGAATTACCATTCATTCAATACGGACGATCGGGATAAGTATTATTATAAACGGGTTTATACAGGCTGTGTAAGAGCCATTGATTTCATTTACACACTTCCCGAATTTAATGGTAATCTGGCAACTTTCGGTGGAAGTCAGGGCGGAGCACTTTCCATAGTGATTGCCGGACTGGATAACCGTGTCAAAGGATTAGTTTCTTTCTATCCGGCTTTGTGTGATATTGCAGGCTATGCTCATGGTCGCGCAGGAGGTTGGCCGCACATGTTTAAGGATGAAAGGAACCGGACACCGGAGAAGATTAAAACCATTCAGTACTTTGATGTAGTCAACTTTGCCCGGCAGGTTAAAGTACCGGGATTCTATACTTTCGGTTATAATGATATGGTCTGTCCGCCTACCACCACTTATTCGGCTTACAACATGATTAATGCTCCGAAAGAGTTGTTCGTGGCCGAAACGACTGCCCATTATGCCTATGCAGAGCAGTGGAATGCTGCCTGGAACTGGGTGATGAATTTCCTGAAGAATGAATCGAGAAACGAATAATGTATAAATACCACAAACTAATAGATAAATGAAAATAGGTAAGAAATTAAATCTATGTCTGTTGTTGCTGATCGCTTTTGCAGGAAGCGTTGCGGCACAAGAACTGATAACGAATGTCTACGGTCGTGACATTCATTCACTGAATGGTAAATGGAATGCCATTATCGACCTGTACGATCAGGGACAACGAATGAAAATCTATGAAAATCAGCAACCGAAAGGAAATACTGATTTCTACGAATATGCATTCGAAGGCGGCTTGCGTCTTAATGTCCCGAGAGACTGGAACTCGCAGTCGCCCGAACTGAAATATTATGAGGGTACTGTATGGTATGCGCGTCATTTTGATGCCAAACGTCTGGCAGACAAGCGTCAGTTTCTTTATTTTGGTGCTGTCAGCTATCGTTGCAAAGTCTACCTGAATGGAAAAGAAATAGCAGAACATGAAGGTGGCTTCACCCCTTTCCAAGTAGAAGTGACGGACCTGTTGAAAGATGGCGATAACTTCCTGGCAATAGAAGTGAACAATCGTCGTACCAAGGACGCCATTCCTGCTATGGCGTTCGATTGGTGGAATTATGGCGGCATCACAAGAGATGTGTTGCTGGTGAAAACTCCCCGCACATTTATAGAAGATTACTTCATCCAACTGGATAAAAATGCTCCCGACCGGATCATTGCCCGTGTACGTCTTTCTGATAAAAAGGCAGGTGAAAAGGTGACAGTCGCCATCCCCGAACTTAAAATCAATGCGGAACTTACCACTGATGCGGAAGGAAAAGCGGAAACCGTATTGAATGCAAAGAAACTGCAACGCTGGTCGCCCGAAGAACCGAAACTCTATGGTGTGGCCATTTCTTCAAGTACCGACCGCGTGGAGGAACAAATAGGCTTCCGTAACATCACAGTGAAAGGAACGGATATTTACCTGAACGGGAAACCGACATTTATGTGTTGCATCTCTTTCCATGAGGAGATTCCGCAGCGCATGGGACGTGCTTTCTCGGAAGCCGATGCAGCTATGTTGCTGAATGAAGCTAAGGCGCTTGGTGTGAACATGATTCGTCTGGCACATTATCCGCAGAATGAATACACGGTACGCTTGGCAGAAAAGATGGGTTTCCTTCTCTGGCAGGAAATTCCTATTTGGCAAGGCATTGACTTTACAGACAAAGATACCCGTAAGAAAGCACAGAAGATGCTTTCTGAAATGATAAAGCGCGATCAGAATCGTTGTGCAGTAGGTTACTGGGGTGTTGCCAATGAAACACAGCCTTCCAAAGAACGGAATGATTTTTTGACTTCCCTGCTTGAAACAGGCAAACAACTGGATACTACCCGTCTGTATGTCGCCGCTTTTGACCTTGTGCGCTTTAACAGTGAGAAACAGCGTTTTGTAATGGAAGATTCCTTTACTTCCCAATTGGATGTCGTAGCAATCAATAAATATATGGGCTGGTATCATCCATGGCCTGTTGAACCGAAAGATGCAATCTGGGAAGTAGTGACGGACAAACCGTTGATTATTTCTGAATTTGGTGGTGAAGCACTGTACGGTCAGTCCGGCGATGAGAATGTAGTCAGCTCCTGGAGTGAAGAGTATCAGGCACGTCTGTATAGAGACAATATCCGTATGTTCGACAATATCCCTAACCTGCGTGGAGTATCTCCCTGGATTCTGTTCGACTTCCGTTCTCCGTTCCGTTTCCACCCCACTAATCAGGATGGCTGGAACCGCAAAGGGTTAATATCCGATCAGGGAATGCGCAAGAAGGCATGGTATCTGATGAGAGATTATTACATGAAAAAAAGAAATAACTAAAAGTACTTATGATAAAGCATTTCAGAATAAAGAATAATTTTCTGTTGAGCGGATTATTCTTTTTAGTAACGTTATTTTCTGTTGGCAGTTCGTTGGTTTCCTGCTCGGACTCGGAGAAGATTGTAACCCAGACAGAAGAAAAAATAGTATATGTAGATGGAAACTGGATGGTGGTTGCTTCTAAGGAAGTCACTGTCATGACTGGTGAATCTGTCACTCTGAACGTATCGGTTGGTGGTGAAGAAGAGCTGAAACCGGAATATACCTGTACTTCCAAAGATGCAAACATCGCTACAGTAGCTGTCAGCGAAGATAATAATAGCATTATTATTACGGGTGTTGCGGATGGTAGCACAGCGATTTCTATCGAATGTCCTACAAATACAAAACCGCTAGTTGCTACAATTCCGGTGACCGTAAAGCAAAATGCTATACGAATACTGGCAATTGGCAATAGTTTCTCGCAGGATGCCGTTGAGCAATATCTGTATGAACTGGCAGAAGCGGCAGGCTATGAGTTAATTATCGGAAATATGTATATTGGCGGCTGTGACCTGGATAAGCATTGGGCTAACTTCCAGTCGGATGCCGCTGCTTATGAATATCGTAAAATAGTAAAAGGCGAGAAAGTAGGTAAAACCGGTTATAAACTATCACAGGGATTGGCGGATGAAAACTGGGATTATATCAGTCTGCAACAGGCGAGCGGTAAATCCGGTAAATACGAAACATATACGGTATTGGCTGATTTGATTGCAGGAATAAAGGAACGTTGTCCGAAAGCTAAACTGCTGTGGCATCAGACTTGGGCATACGCTTCCAGTTCCACTCATGAAAGTTTCCCGGATTATGATAGCAACCAGATGACGATGTATTCTTCTATCGTAACGGCTGCACGACAGGCTATGACGAATCATACGGATTTGAGCCTGTTGATTCCTTCGGGGACAGCCATACAGAACGGCCGCACCTCATTCCTGGGTGATGCATTCAACCGTGACGGTTATCATCTGGAGGTTACTTACGGGCGATATACTGCTGCCTGCACCTGGTTTGAGATGATTACGGGACAAAACGTTGTTGGCAACCCGTATGCTCCCGAAACGATTGACCCGCAGGTAGTGAAGATTGCACAAAATGCTGCCCATTACGCTGTGCAGAAACCTGATGAAGTGACCGATTTGGTTGACTTCAAGCAACCGGAGATATCTGACACCGACTTGAAAGCCCCCATCTATATTGATTTCGGTCCGACTTCACTTTCTGCCACTCCGTGGAATAATATAACTTCTCATCAGGAAAGTTCAACCACCAGCTGGATAAAAGATGTGGAAAACAATTATACGAATATTGGTGTCAGAGTGCTTGACGGATTTACTGCGACTCATGCTGGAGTCGGTTCCGAACCGGCTAGCCCAGTGACGGTGGATGGCGTGGAATTTCCTCTGACTGCATGGAAAGACGGTTTGTTAGTGAAAGGAGAGAAAAACCAGGGTGATGTAGGTCCAGGAAGAATAGAAATCTCTCAACTGGATGTAGCCCGGAAATATAATTTCACTATTTTAGCCATCCGTTTCAATGGAAGCAAAGACGCCCGTATCTCTTCTTATAAATTGGTAGGTAAAACGGAGAGTGCGGTTAAAGAAGTGAAGACAGGTATCAAGGATGCTGCCTCGTTTGCTGCCGCAAACTTCGAGGAGTACATTGCCAAGTTTGAGAATGTAGAACCGGATTCGGAGGGAAAGGTCATTGTCGAGGTGAAAGGGCTTGATACCGGTAGTGCCGCGGAAGGACATATCAATGCACTATGCATTAGCCTGGCGAAATAAGGTTTGTTTTTTATCATATTGATTACAATGAAGCAATATAGAAATATAGTGATTTGTATGTGCATACTGCTCCTTCTTGCCGGAGGAGCATATGCCCAGCAAAAAACGGTCAGAATACTTGCCATTGGCAACAGCTTTTCCCAAGATGCCGTTGAGCAATATCTGCATGAACTTGCGGAAGCCGAAGGCATTTCAACCATAATCGGCAATATGTTTATTGGTGGCTGTTCTCTGGAACGCCATGTGAAGAATGCACGTGAAAATGCTCCTGCCTATGCCTACCGGAAAATCGGTACGGATGGAAAGAAACGGGAAAAAGGCAAGATGTCTTTGGAAATGGTGTTGGCGGATGAAGACTGGGATTATGTCAGCCTGCAACAGGCAAGTACTTTTTCCGGAATGTATGAGACGTATGAAGCCTCTCTTCCCGAGCTCATAGAGTATGTAAAAGCCCGTCTTCCCAAGAAAACAAAGTTGATGCTGCACCAGACTTGGGCCTATGCATCCACTTCCAATCACGGTGGATTTAAAAACTACAACCGCGATCAGCTGACGATGTATCACGCAATTGTAGATGCAGTGAAAAAAGCAGGTAAGGCATATAAGATTAAGATGATTATCCCTACGGGCACTGCCATACAGAATGCCCGTACCTCTTTCATTGGCGATCATATGAACCGGGACGGACATCATCTGGATGTGAAAGTCGGACGTTATACTGCTGCCTGCACTTGGTTCGAACGTATCTTCAAACGCAATGTAATCGGAAATCCTTATGCCCCGGAGAGCCTGGATGAGGCTCGAAAAGCTGTTGCCCAGAAAGCTGCTCATGCAGCAGTGAAGCATCCGTATAAGGTGACTGATTTATCTGAAAGACGATAAAAAGAAGCCATGTTGTGGCTGTCTGATAAAGCTATATTTATATACTAATTAACCGACGAAAACACCGATGAGAAAGAAAGTATTGGTTTACGGATTATGTTTGCTAGGTTCTATATGCACCCTTTCGGCAAAAGATAAAAAAGATGTTGCACTATATAAAGATCCGAAGGCTCCGATAGAGAAACGCGTAAATGATCTCCTATCCCGCATGACTTTGGAAGAGAAAGTGATGCAGCTTAATCAATATACCCTGGGACGGAATAACAATGTGAATAATGTAGGTGAAGAAGTGAAGAAAGTGCCCGCAGAAATCGGTTCTCTGATTTACTTCGAAACAAATCCCGCACTGCGTAATAGTATGCAGAAAAAAGCAATGGAAGAGTCTCGTCTGGGTATTCCTATTATTTTCGGCTACGATGCAATTCATGGTTTCCGTACCGTGTATCCTATTTCGTTGGCACAGGCTTGTTCCTGGAATCCGGATTTGGTAGAGCAGGCGTGTGCTGTATCTGCACAGGAAGCGCGTATGTCGGGAGTGGACTGGACTTTCTCACCGATGATTGATGTGGCTCGTGATCCCCGCTGGGGACGTGTGGCAGAGGGTTATGGTGAAGATCCTTATACAAACGGGGTATTCGGTGCAGCTTCCGTCAAAGGTTATCAAGGAGATGACTTGTCAGCAGAAAACCGTATGGCAGCTTGTCTGAAACATTATGTAGGTTACGGGGCATCCGAAGCCGGGCGTGACTATGTCTATACCGAGATATCCAAACAAACTCTTTGGGATACTTATCTGCTCCCTTACGAGATGGGTGTGAAAGCAGGTGCGGCAACACTGATGAGTTCCTTTAATGATATCAGCGGTGTGCCGGGTTCGGCCAATCCTTACATAATGACCGAGATATTAAAGAAACGTTGGGGGCATGATGGATTTATTGTTTCCGATTGGGGAGCCATCGAACAGTTGAAAAATCAGGGATTGGCAGCGACCAAAAAAGAAGCAGCCTGGCATGCGTTTACTGCCGGTCTTGAAATGGATATGATGTCTCATGCTTACGACCGCCATTTGCAGGAGTTGGTAGAAGAGGGCAGAGTATCGGTAGCTCAAGTAGATGAAGCTGTACGTCGTGTTCTACTTTTGAAATTCCGTCTCGGCCTGTTCGAACGTCCTTATACTCCCGCAACAAGTGAGAAAGAACGTTTCTTCCGTCCGCAAAGTATGGATATTGCAGCCCGGCTTGCGGCGGAATCCATGGTCTTGCTGAAAAATGAAAACAAAACATTACCGCTGACTGATAAAAAGAAGATTGCCGTGATAGGACCAATGGCAAAAAATGGTTGGGACTTGTTGGGTTCCTGGTGTGGTCATGGAAAAGATACGGATGTTGCCATGCTCTATAATGGACTGGCTACTGAATTTGCAGGAAAAGCTGAATTGCGTTATGCAGCAGGCTGTGCTACGAAAGGAGATAACAAAGAAGGATTTGCAGAAGCATTGGAAGCTGCACGCTGGTCTGATGTAGTTGTTCTTTGTTTGGGTGAGATGATGACCTGGAGTGGGGAGAATGCTTCCCGTTCTTCTATCGCATTACCGCAGATTCAGGAAGAACTGGCCGCAGAACTGAAGAAAGCCGGAAAGCCTATCGTACTGGTATTGGTGAATGGACGTCCGTTGGAATTGAATCGTCTGGAACTAATTTCCGATGCTATACTGGAAATCTGGCAACCGGGTGTGAATGGCGCGTTGCCGATGGCCGGTATATTATCAGGACGTATCAACCCATCCGGTAAACTTGCCATGACATTCCCTTATTCAACGGGACAAATTCCTATTTATTACAATCGCCGCAAGAGCGGACGTGGACATCAAGGATTCTATAAAGATATAACAAGCGATCCGTTATATCCGTTCGGGCATGGATTAAGTTATACCGAATTTAAGTATGGCACCGTTACCCCTTCTGTTACTAAAGTGAAGCGCGGCGATCGATTGTCTGTAGAAGTGACTGTCACTAATGTCGGTGCTCGCGATGGAGCAGAGACTGTTCATTGGTTTATATCCGATCCGTATTGCTCGATTACCCGCCCGGTGAAAGAACTGAAACACTTTGAAAAACAGTTGATTAGAGCCGGAGAAACGAAGACTTTCCGTTTTGACATAGACCTGGAACGTGATTTCGGTTTTGTCAATGAGGATGGTAAACGGTTCCTTGAAGCCGGAGAATATCATATTTTGGTACAGGGACAGACCGTTAAAATAGAACTGATAGACTAGTTGGTTTTTAACAATGCTATATTAATACAAAATCACCATGAAAAAGAAAATAGGAGGCATAGGTTTATGTATGCTTGCATGGAGCATATTAACCTGTGCGCAGACAATCACTCCCCAAGCCGAACAACGTGCCAGGGAAATTGTATCTAAAATGACTTTGCAAGAGAAAATAGAGTATATCTCCGGATATACCAGCTTCTCGCTTCGTGCAATCCCCCGTCTGGGGATTCCTGAAATAAAACTGGCGGACGGACCGCAGGGAATTCGTAATCATGCCCCCAAGAGCACTCTCTATCCTTCCGGAATACTTTCCGCTTCTACCTGGAACCGGAGTCTGCTTTATCAACTGGGGCAAGGATTGGGACAGGATGCCAAAGCCAGAGGAGTGAATATACTGCTCGGACCGGGAGTAAATATCTACCGTGCTCCTATGTGTGGACGTAACTTTGAATACTTTGGCGAAGACCCTTATTTAACGGGTGAAACGGCTAAACAATATATCCTAGGCGTGCAATCGGAAGGAGTTATTGCCACCATCAAGCACTTTGCAGCTAATAATCAGGAATGGAGCCGTCATCATGCCAGTTCGGACATAGACGAACGTACTTTGCACGAGATTTATTTTCCGACCTTTCGGAAAGCTGTACAGGAAGCGAATGTAAGTGCTGTAATGAACAGCTATAATCTTCTGAACGGTGTCCATGCTACCGAACATAAATGGTTGAATATTGATATCTTGCGTAATCTCTGGGGATTTAAAGGTATCTTAATGTCGGACTGGACTTCCGTATATTCTGCCGTAGGAGCCGCTAATGCCGGACTTGATCTTGAAATGCCGAAAGGACGTTTTATGAATGTCGACAATCTTATACCTGCTATCAAAAACGGTACGGTGACAGAAGAAACCATCAATCTGAAAGTGCAGCATATCTTGCAGACCTTGATTGCTTACGGCATGCTGGATAAGGAACAGAAAGACAGTAACATCGCGCAGGATAATCCTTTTTCCCGCCAGGCTGCTTTAGAACTGGCACGCGAAGGTGTAGTCTTACTGAAGAATGAAGGAAATCTACTCCCCTTGAAAGGAAAGACTGCTGTGATGGGGCCCAATGCCGACCGCATTCCTACGGGTGGTGGAAGTGGTTTTGTAACTCCATTTTCTACGGTATCTGTTAGTGAGGGACTGGAAAAACTGAAAAAAAAGAACCTCGTTCTGTTGACGGACGATGTGATTTATGAGGATATTCTTCATGAATTTTACGCGGATGCCGCTCGGCAGACGAAAGGATTTAAAGCCGAATATTTTAAGAATAAAACGCTTTCGGGACAACCGGAGGTCATTCGTACAGAAGCATCAGTTGATTATGACTGGCAATATGGAGCACCACTGGAAGGTTTTCCGGAAGATGGATTTTCTGTCCGTTGGACAGCCAGTTATATGTCTCAAAAGGATGGATTATTAAAACTATCCATTGGTGGCGATGATGGTTATCGCCTGTTTGTGAATGATAAGCATATTACAGGCGACTGGGGTAATCATTCATATTCAAGCCGTGAAGTGGAACTGCCGGTTGAGGCAGGTAAAGAATACAGCTTCCGAATCGAGTTTTTTGATAATATCTCTTCAGCAATTATCCGTTTTAAAGCATCCAGGCTGAATGAAGAGAAACTTCGTCAAGGATTGGCAAAGGTGGATAATGTTGTATTCTGTACTGGTTTCAATAGCAATACAGAAGGAGAGGGGTTCGATCGCCCGTTTGCTCTGTTACATTATCAGGAATTATTCATTCAGAAAGTAGCTTCTCTGCATCCGAATCTGGTAGTAGTGTTAAATGCTGGCGGTGGAGTTGACTTTACCTCTTGGCATGAGGCTGCAAAAGCGATTTTGATGGCATGGTATCCCGGACAGGAGGGTGGACAGGCAATAGCCGAAATATTGACTGGAAAGATTTCTCCGAGTGGTAAGTTGCCGATTTCTATCGAAAAGAAATGGGAAGATAATCCGGTGCATGACAGCTATTATGAGAATCTGAAAGCGGAAATTAAACGTGTCGATTATTCAGAGGGTGTTTTTGTTGGCTATCGGGGATATGACCGTTCGGGTAAAGAACCTTTTTATCCATTTGGCTATGGGTTGTCTTATTCTACTTTCGCTTATAGTAATTTAGCTGTGGAGAAAACCGGTGAACATCAGGTGACGGTTAGCTTTGATATAAAGAATACAGGAAAAATGGATGCTTCGGAAATAGCCCAGGTATATGTGCATGATGTAGAATCTTCCGTTCCCCGTCCTTTGAAAGAACTGAAAGGCTATGATAAGGTGTTCTTGAAGAAAGGAGAGACACAACGCCTTTCTATTGTATTGAATGAAGACGCATTTTCTTATTACGATATGAATCAACACCGCTTTGTAGTAGAAAAGGGGGTATTTGAGATTCTTGTCGGTCCGGCTTCCAATCAATTACCTTTAAAGGCTGCGATTGAATTATAATTACTGAATAGTGAACTGACAAATAAATAATTAAAACTTAATCGACTCTATAAAGTTTGAAAATGCAAAAACATCTTGCACCTTACACTAATCGGATTCAATTAGCTGATATACAATTGTTTTATGCAGTGCAAGATACGGTTGCAGATGTGTGTAAGATACCTTTATCTCACACGCTGTCTCGTGTGTAAGAATCTTGGCATATTTATAGAAGACTATGTAGTAATTTGTAGAATCCATGCATCAAATGTCTTGTTCATGCCGGTAAACAATCTGTTTCAAGGCGGGAAACTATTTGTTTCATACGCTTGAAACAAACTGTTTGCAGGTTTAAAACAAAATAAAACTGCCGTCAACCGGAAATTAGCACCTAAGTAATCAGACACTAATACTCTATCTCTAGGATATTAATACCTGAATTGTAGAGTATATATACGCAACGTGTTGGACATATATATCCAACACGTTGCGCATATATGCCCTGTATATTGGATATATATGTCCTTAATCTATATGAAAGACTCTACATGGTGAAGGAGGTGAAGGATACTTTCTTCTGTATTTTGTGCTTTATGTCACTGTAAACCGTTGACTCATAGCTGTTCAGCTGAAGGTGAAACCTGTGAACCTTCTAAATGCTTCTTAATAGTTGTATATTCGTTTTCAGAAATTTAGTGTTGAGTTTATAGCTATGAACCTGGTTCCAGTTTTCTACCCTTTTCTCCATCCTTCTCCATTTTTTATTTATAAATAAGTACCTGTTAAAATAGCTTCTTATCATCAGTTCTCTATCCATAAAGTTAATGATATTGATAAATAGGTGTTATTTAGTCAAAGGAAATGAGTAGTGTATATTGCAATATCGATTAGAGAAGGAGAGAAATGAAAACCGAGTTCTTAACGAACTTGGTTTTATTTTGATATGAAAACGAATGCCTTATTATTT